>Ga0315320_10000808_pt1 | contig 25805 bp, 26 predicted proteins | sample M140m21515metaG_FD_203458 | JGI IMG/M metagenome (GOLD analysis project Ga0315320, IMG submission 203458) | Ammonia-oxidizing marine archaeal communities from Monterey Bay, California, United States - M1 40m 21515 | ecosystem: Environmental > Aquatic > Marine > Coastal | place: USA: California... | reverse complement strand
TATTATTCAAGAGATTTCTAAATTTTCAAAATATTTCCTTTCATTGATGGTAGTGATTATTGAAACAATGGTTGTTATGGGAATAGGATTTCTATTATTTTTTTTAAATCCAACAATTGCAATTTCAATGTCAATAGTAATTTTAATTTTAATTTTAATTTTTTATTTTATAGCAAAAATTAAAGCTGTTGAGTGGAGTAAAAAAAGATTAAAACACGGTGCACTTTCAACAAAATTTTTAATTGAAAGTTTGTCCGCAATTAAAGAGTTAAGAATTTTTAAAAAAGAAAAGTTATTCTTAGACAAATATACCAAAGAAGAAAAAGCATATTTACATTTAAGTCGCTTGTTTTCTACTTTTAACGAGAGTCCAAGAATATTGTTAGAGTCAGTTATGGTAATAGCATTAAGTGTATCTATTATTTTAATGATAAATTTAGGAGTAGAGAAAAAAGAAATACTTGCAACACTAGGTATATTTGGTATCGCAAGTTTTAGACTATTTCCATCAACAACAAGAATTATTAGATCAATAAATGATATTAAAAATTTTATGCCTTCAATTGATTTGATATTAAATGAATTAAATTTAGGAAAAAATATATTAAAAGAAATAGATCACAATAAACCTAAAATAAAATTTGATAATTTAATAGAATTTAAAAATGTTAACTTTTGTTATCCAGGTAAGGAAAAAAATATAATTCAAAATTTAAATTTTCAAATCAAAAAAGGTAATAAAATTGGACTTTTTGGTGAAAGTGGATCAGGTAAAAGCACCCTCTTAAATTTAATTATTGGATATTTAAATCCAACAAATGGTGGACTAGAAATAGATAATCAAAAAGTATTTGATAACTATGACCAGCTAAGAAATATTTTTTCCTATGTATCCCAAGATACTTTTTTGCTTGATGAATCTATAAAATATAACATTACATTTACAAATCAAGTTAACGAAGAAATGGAAAAAAAATTAAATGACATAATTGAAATCGTAAATTTAAAAGATTTTGTAAATAATTTAGATAAAGGTTTGCATACTATTGTTGGAGAAAAAGGATTAAACATTTCTGGAGGTCAAAGACAAAGAATCTCTATTGCTAGAGCTATATTTAATTCAAAAGAAATTTTAATTTTAGATGAACCAACCAATGAATTGGATGAAATCAATGAATATGAGATTATAAATAATATTTTTGAAAGATTTAAAGATAAAACAATTATTTTAACAACTCACAATAAAGAACTATTAGATTTTTGTGATGCAACTCTTTTCTTTGAGGGTGGAAAAATAATACAGAAAATAAAAAATGAAAAAAATATTTAATAAATTTTCTAAAGGCAAAATTTTAGTTTTTATGGAGAACAAATTAAGTATTTTTAAAGTTCCAAAAACTTTAATCATTAGAGCAAAAGATTGGAAAAAAAATAAAAAAAAAGTACTAGGTAACATCGATAACTATTTTTTAAATTTAAATTATTATAAATTTTTAGCAATTAGATCTTCTGCATCCAATGAAGATAGTTTAAAAAATTCAAATGCAGGTGTTTATGATAGTTTTTTAAATGTTGATATTCAAAATAAAAAAAAAATAGAAGAGAGTATCAATAAAATAATTTCTGGTTATGAAAAAGAAAAAATCAATATAAATAAATGTGAAATAATAATTCAAGAGATGATAAATAATACTTATTTAAGTGGCGTTATATTTACTCATAATTTAGATAATTTCTCTCCATACTATGTAATTAATTATGATGATATAAGTGGACTTACCAATACAGTTACATCAGGAAGTTCTCAATACTCTAATAAATCTTTATATGTATACAGAAATAATTTTAAAGAAATTAAATCCCCTAGATTTAAAAAATTAATCTTAGCAGTAAAAGAATTAGAAAAATTTTTAGATTACAAATATTTAGACATAGAATTTGCTTGTGATAAAAATCTTAATTTTTATCTTTTACAAGTAAGACCAATTGCTAATATAAAAGTTTGGGAAAAAAATTTAGATACTAAATTTAATCAAACTTTAGGTTCAATTAAAATGAAATTTAAACGTCTATTTTTGCCAAAAAAAGATCTTAGCGGAGAAACCACAATTTATGGACAAATGCCTGATTGGAACCCAGCAGAAATGATAGGTAAAACTCCCAGAATATTATCATATTCACTTTATGATAAATTAATAACAAGTAAAGTTTGGGCATTGGCTAGACAAAATATGGGTTATAAAAAAATATTAAAAAAAAATCTTATGGTTTCTTTTGCAGGCCAACCATATATAGATGTAAGATTAAGTCTAAACTCTTTTTTGCCAGATGGTTTGCCTAAAAAAATTTCTAATAAATTAGTTGATTTTTGGATAAAAAAATTAAAAAATAATCCATTAATACATGACAAAATTGAGTTTAAACTTGCCCTAACTTGTTTTTCATTTGATATAGAGCATAAGATTGAAGAGTTAGTAGGATCAATTTTAAATAAAAAAGAAAAAAAAATATATTCTGAAAAACTAAAAAAGCTTACAAAAAATTGTATTGATCCATCAAGTAGTATAAGTGTTAATAATACTCTAAAAAAAATAGAAATATTAAAATCTAAACAAGAAGAATTTAAAAAACTAAATAAAATAAGTGATTTAAAAAAAATAATAGAAGACTGCAGAAATTACGGAATTCTCCCATTTTCAATTTTAGCAAGACACGCCTTCATTTCAACAACAATTATAAATTCGTTTAAAAATTTAAATATACTTACTGATAAAGAAGTTCAAAACTTATTTAAAAGTATCAAGACCATTACTTCAGAAATGATTGATGAATTAAATTTAGTTTCAGAGAGTAATATTAACAAGATAAATTTTAATAAAAAATATGGACACTTAAGACCAGGAACTTATGACTTGATGTCAAAAAGATATGATGAAAAAAATTATTTCATCTTTAAAAAAAAAAAGAAATCTAATACAACTCATAAAGAATTTGAATTTTCAAAATTACAAAAAAATCAAATAATTAAATTATTAAAAAAAAATGGATTTAAAAATATAAGCTTTAATGATTTGATTAATTATCTAAAAAGTTCTATTAAAGCTAGGGAATATAGTAAATTTATTTTTTCTAAAAGCATAAGTCACATCTTAAGTGTGATTAATAATTATTCTAAGATTAAAAAAATCGATAAAAAAAATTTTACGAATTTACCAATTAATTTTTTATTAAAAAAAAGTATTAATGATAAAAATATTTTAAAAATAGCAAAAATTAACGAAATAAATCACTTCATAACCAAAGCCTTGAAACTTCCGCAGATTATACATGATAGTTCAAGCGCTTTTGTTGCACCGTTCCAGGTAAATATGCCAAATTTCATAACATCGAAAAAAATTGAAGGAGAAATTAAAAAGGTTTCTTCAAATACAATTAATGAAAAACTTAACAATAAAATTGTACTTATTGAGGGCGCTGATCCTGGATATGATTGGATTTTCACTCATAAAATAAAAGGTTTAGTTACCAAATTCGGAGGTGCAAATTCCCATATGGCAATAAGAAGTTCTGAGTTTGATATTCCAGCAGCTATTGGATGCGGTGAAAATATTTTTAATGAGATTGCTATGAATGATTTCTTATTATTAAACTGTGAAGATAAAATTATTCAACCCATTTAATTAAATTAATTTATGAAAAATTTAAATAAAACTAGAGTATTAATTTTGGCCGCCGGAAGAGGATCTCGTCTAAAAGATTTAACTAAATATAAACCAAAATGTTTTATTAAAATTAAAGATAAAGAAATTATTAATCATCAGATTGATGGTATTAAAAAAAATGGAATTAACAAAATTGGTATAGTTGTTGGATACAAAAAAAATAATTTCAAAAAATTAGATGCAAAATTATTTCACAATAATAAATGGAGAACTACGAATATGGTATATTCTTTATTTAAAGCAAAAACATGGTTATTAAATTATGACTGTATAATATGTTATGGGGATATACTTTATGATAGCAAAATCATATCAAAATTAAAAAAAAATAAAAATGAATTTATCTTACCTTCAAATCAAAATTGGCTCAAGAATTGGAAACTCAGATACAAAAATCCTTTAAATGATTTAGAAACTTTTAAAGTCAATAATTCAAAAATTTTGAGAGAAATTGGAAACAAAACTAATTATTATTCTGATATTGATGGACAATTTATGGGAATAATCAAAATTAACAAAAACACTTCAAGAAAAATTTTTAAAATTTATAATAATTTTACAAATGATTTTAAAAAAAAATTACAATTTACAAATTTTTTAAATATTTGTATTAAAAAGTTTAATTTTAAGATAAAGACGATACCAATAAAAAATTATTGGTTTGAACTTGACAATAAAAAAGATTTAAAAGTCATAAAAGATAAATTCTAAAAAATATGAGAAAGCCTAAAAAAAATACTGGAGATAATATTTCAGCTGAAAATGCTAATTGGAAATTTAGTGGAGATGTAGTTAAAAAATTTGACTCACACGTAAAAAAATCTGTACCATTATATGAATGGTCACACGAAATTGGATTGAAAATTTCTGATTTTTTTTTAACAGAACCTTCGTTATGCTATGATATTGGATGTTCTACAGGAACTTTTTTAGAAAAAATTGCAACCAAAAATAAAAATAAAGATATTAAATTTATTGGTTTAGATGAAATTAAAGATATGTGTGAAATGGCAAAAAAAAAAAATTCTAAAATTAAAAAAATTAAAATTTTAAATAAAAAAATACAGAATTATAATTTAAATAAATGTGATTTTTTAACTTCATTTTATACTATTCAATTTATAAATCCCTCAATAAGACAAAATATATTTAACAAAATATTTAAATCTTTGAGATGGGGAGGGGGATTTTTACTTTTTGAAAAAGTAAGATCACCTGATGCAAGATTTCAAGATATGATGAACCAGATCTACATGGAATATAAAATTGACCAAAGCTACACACCAGAAGAAATCTTGTCAAAATCTATGAGTTTAAAGGGTGTGTTAGAACCATTCTCCACTAATGCAAATATTCAAATGATGAAAAGAGCTGGATTTAAAGATATTACAACTGTTTTTAAGTTTTTAAATTTTGAAGGTTATTTAGCAATTAAATAAATCATTAATAATATTTTATGAAAAAAAAAAGAATATATTTAATGATTGAAATTAAAAAAAGAGAACTTGAGGCAAGACTTTATTTTGCTTTTATTGCATCACTAGAGGGTTATTCAGTTGTATTTGGAAAAAAAGGAGAAATCTACGCAAGAAGAAATTTACTAAAACCTGGAATAGTAGTTTTTAAAAGTATTGGTCCAAAGAATACTAAGATGATTGATGATTTTATAAAATGTGGATATGAAGTTGTTGCGTGGGATGAAGAAGCATTTGTAACTCCAAAAAAAATAAATTTTTTTATTAAAAAAAGGATAAATAAAAATAATTTAGAAAAGTTGAGATATTTTTTTTCGTGGGGGGAAATTGAACATAGCTACTTGTGTAAAACGTTTCCAGATTTTAAAGATAAAATTAAAATAACAGGCAATTCTCGTGTAGATATTTTAAAAGATGAATATAATAAAGTTTTAGAAAAAGAAATTGAAAATATAAAAAGCAAGTACGGTGATTTTACGTTATTTGCAGGAAATTTTACTTACATTAACGATTTCAATGTAAAAAAGGGGATAAGATTATCAGATAATTTACATAAACAAGGTATTTTTAAAAAGGGGACGCCAGAACATGATTGGGTTTTAGGAACAGAAAAAATTGGGGAGGATGTTTTTAATTTATTGCCAAATTTTTTTGAAGAATTTTCTAAATCTTTCCCTGACAGAAAAATGATAATAAGACCACACCCTGGTGAAAATATTAACACATATTATGATATGGCTAATGGCTTGAAAAATATTTTAATTATTCAAGATGACAGAAATGCTCTATCATGGATTAAAGCTTCAAATGCCTTGATATCATCTAATTGTACCACAAGTGTTGAAGCCTATTTATTAAACAGGATTAGTATAAATATATTTGCTACTCCTGGACTTGAAAGTCAGGAATTTTATTTACCTAGAAATGTGAGTATTAATACATCAAATATAAAAGAAACAATAGAGGCATTAAAAAATATTTATAATAATTCATCCTCTTTAGAAAATATTATTAGTAAAAAAGATTTAAATGATGTTAAGAAAAATATTAAAAAAGCTTTGCACAATGTTGATGTTAATATTTGTTCAGTAAAAGAAATGTTAATTTATCTTAATAAAATAAATTTAAAAAATAACAAAGATGATAAAAATATAAATAAGTATTATTTTTTTTATTATCTTTTAAGGTCATATCTAGGAAAAATTAAATATAAAGTGAGAATGTATTTCGCAAGTCAAAAACAAAGGGATTTTGAAAAGTATATGAAAGCCAAAACGTACGGCCTTAATATAGTTGAAGTTAAAGAAAAATTTAAAATAATTTCTAATGCTGGAAGAAAAAATCAAAATGATTTTGATGTAAAAGAAATAATCCCTCGTATATTTTGTGTAGAAAAAAAATTAATTAAAAAATGATTTATGAATTTAAAAAAAGCAAAAGTTAAGAGACTTCACGATGATTTATATCTCAAAGAAAATAGATATAAAAAACCCAAAGATTCAGCAAAATTTTTAATTAGCTTAATTAAAAAAGAATTAAATAAAAATAAAAATAAAAAAAAAATTTTAGAATATATTGATATAGGATGTGCTGTAGGCGAATTAATTTATGCTTTAAATCATAGATTACCAAATTTAAATTTAACAGGTATTGATATAATTCCAAAATTATTAAAAAAAGCAAGACTGTATAATCCTAATAGTACTTTTTACCTAAAAGATATAAATAAAAAGAATTTTAGTCTAAAAAGAAAATATGACTTTATTACTTTAACTGGTGTAATTTCAATTTTTGATGATTTCAAAATTTGTTTAGATAATATTTATAAATTGATGCATAATAATTCTAAATTATATTTACATGGTCACTTTAATCCTTTTCCTTATGATGTTTTTATTAAATATAAAGATAAAAAATTCCCAAATATTTATCAATCTGGTTGGAACATACTATCACTTGATACAATCAAAAAATATTGTTCAAAAAAAAATTTAAAAATAGATGTATATCCTTTTAAATTTAAAAAAAATTTACATCCAAACAAAAAAGATTTAGTGAGAACATGGACTTTAGAGCATAAAAATAAAAAATATTTTACAAATGGGCTTAATCTTTTATTAACAAAATATTTCTTAGTTATAAGCAAAAAATGAACACACTTCCTAAAATTGTTAAATTCTGTAATATATGTGTTCAATCTAATCAAAGACCAGGACCTTCTCCTGAGCATAAAAAAAAAAATAAATCTATTCCAACAATTGGTTTTTCTGACGGGATTTGTGATGCTTGTAGATACTATAGAGATATAAAATCTAAAATTAATTGGACCAAAAGAGAGAAAGAATTATCTGAATTATGTAACAAATATAGAGATAAAAATGCTCAATATGATGTGCTTGTGCCTGGAAGTGGTGGAAAAGACAGTGTCTATGTTTCCGAAATATTAAAAAATGAATATAAAATGAAGCCTTTAACAGTTACTTGGGCACCACATATTTACACTGATGTTGGCTGGAAAAATTTTCAGAGCTGGAATCAAACAGGGTTAGATAATATATTAGTCACTCCAAACCATAAAGTGCATTCAACACTAACCAGTTTAGCATTTAAAAATTTAGTTAATCCTTTTCAACCATTTATTATAGGACAAAAAATCTGCGCACCCAAAATTGCTTTAAAATACGGAATAAAATTAATTATGTATGGAGAAAATAATGCTGAAGCAAGAGGGAATTACAAGGAAAATCTATCTCCAATAATGGATATGAAACACTACACAAGAAAAAACAACAAAACAAAATTATATTATGGTGGAGTATCTTTGGAAAATTTAAAAAAATATAAAATAAGTAAATCAGATATGCAAATTTACGTTCCGCCCCTTAAAAGTGAAATAGTTAAAAATAAAGTTATAGTACATTTTATGAGCTATTATAAAAAATGGTCTCCTCAAGAAAATTATTATTTTGCAAAAAAATATTCAAATTTTGAGACTAATACTGATGGCAGAAGCGAAGGAACATACTCAAAGTTTTCAAGTTTAGATGATAAAATTGATGGACAACATTATTATACGATGTTTATAAAGTTTGGACAAGGAAGAGCTATGAATGATGCATGTAGAGATATAAGGGATGGTTTTATTTCAAGAAAAGAAGCACTCCTATTAATGAAAAAATATGATGGGGAATTTCCAAAAAAATATTTTAAGGAATTTTTAAATTATATAAATATATCTGAGAAAGAATACTGGAAAATAATAAATAAAGTGAGACCAAAGCACCTTTGGACGAAAAAAGATGGAAAATGGATTTTAAAAAAGAAAGTTTGGGCGAGTGATACAAAATAATAATATTTTGAATAATTATAAAAAAAAATTTAATGAAAATGGTTTTGTAATTTTAAAAAATGCTCTTAATAAAAAAACTTTAACAAATTTCTCTAAATCTTTAGCTTATTTAATTAATGCCTCAAGCGTTAAAGGTATAAGAATTAACAATATAAGAAAAAAAAATACAGAACATTTAAAACAAGAAATTTTAAGAAATCTTTTACATTTAGAGAAAAAAAATCATTCATTCATTGCAAAAATTTATGACACAATAAGAGATCTTAATATAATGGATAAAGTGTTTAATAATCAAAAAATCAATAAACTAATTTATAGTTTATTATCTATAGAGGATGATGTACCAATTTATGTCAAACAAAAAGCTTGTAGAATTGATATGCCAAAAAATAATGATTTTTCACTAGATTGGCATCAAGAATCTCCTTATACGATTAAAAATACAGATCTTATTCAAATATGGGCACCAGCTCTTGAAAATATTAATTCTGAAAATGGTGCAATAAAAATATTACCAGGTTCTCATAAAGAAGGACATTTAAAGACTGAAGATTATTTTCCAAAAATTGGACATGCTCAATATGTCCCAAAAAAAAATATATTAAAGAAATATAATGAAAAAAGTATTGAACTTAAAATTGGAGATGTGATGCTGTTTTCAAAATTTTTAATTCACAGATCTGGTGAGAATAATTCATTCAAACCTAGATTAACATTTATTGCACATTATCATAATCCGATTAAAAAAGATTTTTTTAAAAATTTTATATATAAAGGCGACAAGCCTTTAAAAAAAAATAGCTATAAAAGATGATATCAAAATACAAAGCTTTAAAGAGTTCATATAAATTTTGGGAAATTCATAATACGGCAAAAGGGTTTCCAGAAAATTATCCAGATGAAGAAGTGGTGAGATTTTTGATGAGATTAAAATCTAAAGCTAAAATATTAAAAAAAAAAATCAAAGATTTTAAGGTTTTAGATTTAGGTTCTGGATCTGGGAAAAATGTTAAACCAGTGATAGATATCGGTTTTAGTCTTTATTGCATTGATTGGTCAAAAGGTGGAATTAATTATATTAAAAATAAACATAAAAATAAAAAAATTGATTATAAGTGTCTAGATTTTATAAATAATCAACTGCCATATAAAAATAATTATTTTGATGCAGTGATAGCAACCTCAATATTTGATCATATTTTTAAAGAAGATAGTCAAACCTTACTAAAAGATGCCCATAGAGTTTTAAAAGAAAATGGAGTTATGATTTCAAATTTAATGACCACAAAAACAAATAAAAAAAATAGAAAAGGTGAAAAAATAACAGACGAAAAAAATACTTATCTAGTAAAATCAGGAAACTCAGCAGGTGAAATACATAGCTTATTTGAAAAAGATAATGCAAAAAAATTTTTTTCAAAATATTTTCAAACAAAAGAATTGGTTGATTATAATATTTTATATAATCAAAAAGAAAATTTAAATGTTTTCTATTATCATTTAAAAAAAATATAATTCATTAATGATTAAAAGAATAATAGCTAGGCTTGATGCCAAGGAGAATAAATTAATCAAAGGCATTAATTTGGAGGGATGGAAAATAATTGGTGAATTAGAAAAATTTGCTAAAAAATATTATACTCAGGGAGCTGACGAATTATTAATTATTGACTCTGTAGCAAGTTTGTATGGTAGAGATAAGATTAATGAAATTGTAAAAGTGATAACTAAAAATGTTTTTATACCAATTACAGTTGGTGGTGGTGTTAGAAGTTTTCAAGATGCTGTTGATTTATTTATGTCAGGTGCTGATAAAATTGCAATAAACTCTGCAGCAATTATTCAACCAAATATTATAAACAAATTGGCAAAAAACTTTGGAAGTCAGTCCATTGTATCATCAATTCAAGCTAAAAAGATTACAGAAAAAAAATGGACATCCTATTATGAGTCTGCGAGAGAAAACTCTAATTTAGATGTAATTGAGTGGGCTAAAAAGTGCGAGTCACTTGGGGCAGGTGAAATCCTAATTACCTCGGTTGATAAAGATGGTACAGAGAGTGGATATGATGAAGGCTTAGCTGAGGAAATATCAAAAAATATTAAAATACCTATTATTCTTTCAGGAGGTTTTAGTGGAACTAACGATATAATTAGAATAAATAAAAAATCAAATATTGATGCTTTTGCTATTGGCACAACTCTACATAAAGATATTTTAAATATAAAAAAAATTAAACAAGAGTTAAATAAACTCAAATTAAATATTCGTAAAAATGAATCATAAAAATGAAATTACCGTTATTGATATAGGAATAAGTAATTTACTAAGTCTTAAAAATGCAATTGAGTTTTGTGGAGCAAAAGTAACTGTCACAAATAAAAAAAATATTATTAAAAAAAGTAAAAAATTAATTTTACCCGGAGTTGGTTCATTTCAAAAAGGTATGGATAATATAAATAAGCTAAAAATAAGAGATATTATTATTGAACATTGTAAAGAAAATAAACACTTTTTAGGAATATGTTTGGGAATGCAGATCCTTTTTGAAGAAAGTTTTGAAAATGGCAATTATAAAGGCTTAGGTATTATTAAGGGCTCGGTAAGAAAATTACCTCAAAAAAAAAATACTAAACTTCCGCATATTAATTGGAACAAAGTAAAGTTTTTAAACTCCAAGAAAAATTTACTTTTTAAAAATATTAAAAATCTTTCAACATATTATTTTGTTCACAGCTATTTTGCAGATAATGTAGACAAAAATAATATTCTTGGTTTAACTAAATTTGGATCATTCGCATTTCCGTCAATTATAAACTCAAAAAATACTTTCGGTATACAATTCCATGCAGAAAAAAGTTCTAAAAATGGTATTTTAATGTTAAAAAATTTCATAAACTTAAAATAATAAATTGAAAAAGAAAATAATTACATTAGCCTTGATAGCAGCAAGAGCAGGCTCAAAAGGACTCAAGAATAAGAATCTTATTAAACTTAAAAATAATTCAATTGTAAAATTAGCTGTAAATATAGGATTGGATTTAAAAGAAATAAATCATGTTGCCCTTTCATCAGATTCTAAAAAAATTTTAAATTTGTCAAAAGAAAATAAAAAATTAATTAAAATAAAAAGACCAGCATCTTTAGCAAAAGATAAAACTCCAATGCTTCCAGTTATGCAAAATACAATAGAATATGTTGAAGATTTTTTAAAAAAAAAAATATCTTTTTTAATTATTCTAGATCCCACATCTCCTTTACGTACAAAAAAAGATATAAAGGATGCAATTAAATTTTTTAAGAGAAAAAAATTAGATTTATTAGTATCCACAAATAATGCTGAGCATAATCCATACTTTAGTATATTGGAAAAAAAAAAAAATTCTAATTATTATTCCTTATCAAAGGGTAACAATCTGAATATTGGATCACGCCAAAAAGCAAAAAAAGTATTTAATATAAATACTATTGTTTGGATTTATTCTAGAAGAGCTATAATGAATATAAAAAAAAGAATACCTTTAAAAACAGATATTATTTTAACGTCTCCCTCTAGATCTTTAGAGATTAACACGAAAGATGACTGGATTAAAATTAGAGATTACATTAATAAAAGAAAAAATTAGAATGACTGATACAAAAAAATTTAGTTATAAAAATATATTTTCTCTTAAAAATAATAAAATAGTAATCTTAGGTGGTTCAGGAAAAATGGGAATAAATTTTTCAAAATCATTATCTTCAGCTGGAGCTAAAGTAATTTTAGGAGATTTAAATAAAAAATATACTAATTCAAAAATTAGATACAAATATTGTGATGTTTCTAAAGATGATAGTATAAATAATTTTTTTCAAAGTGTTATTAAAGATGAGAAAAAAATAAATACATTGATTTATAATGTTTATTCAAAGCCAAAAAATTATTATCAAAAGTTTGAAAAATACGAAAATAGTGTTTGGAATGAGGTAATCAATGTAAATTTATCTGGAGCATTTAAAGCTTCAAAACTAGCTATTAACCATTTTAAAAAAAATAATATAAAAGGAAAAATAGTTTTTGTACTCTCTACATATGGTTTAGTTGGTCCAGATAAATCTATATATAAAAATTTAAATAGTAAAAATAATATTTATGGTGGTAAATTCTCACTTAATACACCTGCGTCATATACAACTTCAAAAAGTGGATTGTTAGGTTTAACTAAGTATCTAGCTACAACTTTTGGAAAAGACAATATTAGAGTTAATGCATTAACTCCAGGAGGTGTTTTTGACAATCAAGAGAAATTATTTGTAAAAAATTATTCAAAAAAAGTTCCTCTAGGCAGAATGGCGAGATGGCACGAATATAATGGAGCTATATTATTTTTATCAAGTGATGCCTCAAGTTATATGACAGGCTCAAATCTCATAGTAGATGGAGGTTGGACTGCATGGTAAGAAATAATATTAATAAAGTTATAATAGTAACAGGTGCAAGTTCTGGGTTAGGAAAAGCAATATCTTATGATTTATCTAAAAGAGGATATTTAATTGCTGCGTGTTCAAGAAATATTAATAAATTAAAAAAAAATTTTAAAAAAAACAAAAATATATTTTGTTTTAAAGTTGATGTGACTAAAGAATTAGAAATAAAAAAATTTGTGAAAAAAATTTATAAATCTTTTGGTAAAATTGATGTATTGATAAATAATGCAGGAATAGCTTTAAATTCAAAATTTGAGTCAATAAAAACTAAAGATTTGGATAAATTGTTTAAAACAAATTTATATGCTCCATTTTTGTTTATTAGAGAGTGTTTACCGATCATGAAAAAAAAAAAATTTGGAAGAATAATAAATATTTCTTCAGGCGGATCAGTAAATTGTGCAAAAAATTTTTCAGCTTATAGTGCAAGCAAAGCTGCATTAAACACAATTGCAAAATCTTTGAATAATGAAATAAATAATTTCGATATTAAAATAAACACTTTAAGTCCAGGGCCAATTAAAACAAAAATGTTTCCTAAAAACAATCTTAAACCAAATTTGTGCATACCTACATTGCTATATTTAATAAATTTAAATAAGAATGGACCTTCAGGAAAGTTTTTTTGGTTTAAAAAAGAAATAAATATAATTCCAAAATTAAAAATAAATTGGGGCAAGCCAAATTTTAAGTAAAAATGATAATTGCTCCCTACAAATATTTTAAAGAAATAAAACGATCAAAAATAAACATTTTTGAAAAAGCCAGTTTAATAGCTCTCCTTTGTAGATTAAACGTATTAACGATGGTTAAAATTGCTGGATCAGGCCACTTAGGAACAAGCATGAGCGCATTAGATTTGTTTGTTTGGATAAAGCATTTTCAATTTCCAAATAATAATAAAAACAATAATTTAAATAGGGATATTTTTTTTTCTTCCAAAGGTCATGATGTGCCAGGATTATATAGTGTTTTATTTTCTTTAGGAATAATCACTTTAGATAAAATTTTAAAATTGAGAAAAATTGATGGATTAGATGGTCATCCTGATGTTTCGATTAAAGGAATTGAGGCTAATACTGGATCATTAGGTATGGGAATTTCTAAGGCAAAAGGTATTGCTTGGTCAAAAAATTTTTTAAACCAAAAAGGTAATGTTATAGTTTTAACTGGAGATGGTGAATTTCAGGAAGGCCAAATTTATGAGGCGCTTCAAACAACAAGTCATCAAAAAATAAATAATATAATTGTAATAATTGATCATAACAAAATTCAAAGTAGTCAGTATGTAAAAAAAATTATTGACCTTAAAAATTTAAGAGAAAAAGTATCATCTTTTGGATGGCATGTTGAAAGATGTGATGGACATTCATTTAAAAAATTAAAAAAAATTTTTGAAAAATTTAAAAAAATAAAAAATAAACCAAAATTACTGATAGCTGACACAATTAAGGGAAAGGGTATTAAATTAATAGAACATACTACTGTTATGAAAAAAAATAAATATTATAATTGGCATTCTGGTGCACCTTCAGATGAGCTATATATAAAAATGGTTGAAGATGTTATTTCAAATACAAAAAAAATTTTAAAAAAAAATAAACTAACTTTAAACCCATTTAAAGTTTTAAGTTCAAAAAAATCTTATAACAAATATATTTCAACAGATATCCATTAAAATAATTATGAAAAATGAAAAATCAAAATGGATTACATACTCACTAACTGATTGTCTTGTTAAGTTAGCAAAAAAAAATAAAAAATTCATAGTTTTAGATGCTGACTTATCTGACGACTTAGGTTTAAAAAAATTCTCCGACCTTTTTCCTGAGAGATTTATTCAAAATGGTATAGCCGAACAGGACATGGTATCAATGGCGGGTGGGATCGCTTTAAATGGTTTATTGCCAATTGTAAATTCATTCGCATCTTTTTTAACTTCTAGAGCAAATGAGCAAATTTATAATAATGCAACAGAAAATACTAAAATAATATATTTAAGTTTGTATGCAGGTCTTCTACCAGCTGGTGCTGGAAAATCCCACCAAAGTTTAAGAGATATTTCTTTACTTTCATCGATACCAAATTTTAGAATATTTCAACCTGTAAATTATATTGAGGTATTTAAAATATTAAATCATTGTATTTTTAGAGAAAAAAATAATTGTGCAATAAGATTAAGTATAGGACCTCCTCCTAAAAAAGTTATTGAAACTACAAATAATATTTCATTTCAAAATGGTAAAGGAAGCATACTTGGAAGAGGTAAAAAAGTATTAATTTTTGCATATGGTCAGTACATGATCAATGAAGTATTAAAATTAAATAAAATATTAAACAAAAAAAAAATAATACCAAAGATAATCAATATGTCATGCTTGAATAATTTTAATAAAGAATGGCTAAAAGGTGTAGTAAGAGACTGTAAATACATATTTGCAATAGATGATCACAGCATAGTTGGTGGTTTAGGAGATAATTTACAGAGTGAATTAAATAACCTTAAATTATTAAAAAATAAATTTTATTTCAAAATTGGGTTAGATAAATTCCCCGAGTGTGGTACACTTCAGGAAGTTCTTAAGTTTCATAAATTAGACTCTGTTTCACTATCTAAAAATATATTAAAAAAAATAGCATTACATGGAAATTAAAGTTGGAAATAGAATTATTTCAAAAAGTCATAAGCCTTTAATTGTATCTGAAATTGGTATTAATCATTTTGGTTCTTTGGAAATAGCTAAAAAAATTGTAGATAAAATTAAAAAAGCGGGGGGTGAAGCAGTTAAAGTTCAAATTCATATACCGGATGCTGAAATGAGTGAAGAAGCAAAAAAAATAAAACCTGGAAATTCAAATTTAAATATTTACGAAATTATTAAAAAAAATTCTTTATCTCTAGATAATGAATTAAAGCTTAAAAAATATATAGAAATGAAAAAATTAATATATATTGCAACACCATTTAGTTTTAAAGCAGCAAAATGGCTTAATGATCAAAAAGTGAAAATTATTAAAATTGGATCTGGCGAATGTAACAATCATCCTTTAATTGAATATGTTTCTAAATTTAAAAAACCAATGATTATTAGCACCGGCATGAATAGTACATCAAGCGTTAACAGTACCTATAAAATTATAAAAAAAAACAAAATAAGTCATGCGTTCTTACATTGTGTAAATTTATACCCAACTAATTTTAAGTTAGTTAGACTAGGAAGAATCAAGAAATTTCAAAATAAATTTAAAAATTCAATTATAGGATACTCTGATCACACAGAAGGTACAGATATTGCAAAAGCGGCAATTGTTATGGGGGCTAAAATAATTGAAAAACACTTTACTTTTAACAAAAAAAATAGCGGTCCAGATATATCTTGTTCAATGGATGACAAGGAGCTTAAAGATTTAATCAATTTTACAGATAAAGTTCATCTTGCATTCCAAAAGAAAGATGAAATTCTTAGAGAGGAAAACGTTACTAGAAATTTTGCTTTTCATTCAGTTGTGTCTCTAAAAAATATTAAAAAAGGAGAAAAATTTAACTATGAAAATTTGACAGTCAAAAGACCAGGGATTGGTTTTTTTCCAGCTAATAAACTAAGATTATTGATTGGCAAGAAGTCAAAAAAAAATATACAAAAAAATAGATTGATTAAAAAAACAGATGTCTAAAAAAAAAATTGCTTTTTTAACTAGTACAAGAGCAGATTATGGAAAACTAAAATCTGTAATTTTAGAACTTCAAAAAAATAAAAATTATATCACACGGGTTTTTGTAACTGGGATGCACAATATGACTTCCTATGGAAAAACTATTGGAGAAATAAAAAAAGATAAAATTAAAAATTTGAGAGTCTTTAAGAATCAAGACTTATTATCTTCGATGAATAAAATGTTAATAAATACAATAACTGGTTTCACTGAATTTTTAGAAAAGGAAAAACCAGATTTAGTTATTTTACATGGAGATAGAATTGAACCTCTGGGATGTGCAATTTCTTCTGTTTTAGCAAATGTTAAAATTGCTCATGTTGAAGGGGGAGAAGTCAGTGGGACGGTTGATGAGATATTAAGACATGCAATATCTAAACTTGCACATATACATTTTGTCTCAAATCAAACTGCGAAAAGAAGATTACTTCAAATGGGTGAGGATAAAAAAAGCATTTTTGTAATTGGATCTCCTGATGTTGATTTAATTTTGAGTAATACTTTGCCAAGTATAGCAAAAGTAAAAAAAAGATATGGTATTAAATTTAATGAATATGCAATAAGCATACTTCATCCTGTAACCACTAATTATGAAAATATTAAAAAAGAAACAAAAATTTATTTTCAAGGATTAAAAAAAAGTAATAAGAATTATATTATTACTTATCCAAATAACGATCTTGGTTCTAGCGATATTATGAATGAAATAAATAAATTAAAAAATCTAAAAAATTTTAAAATAATTCCGTCTTTACGATTTGAATTCTTTTTATCTCTATTGAAGAATTCCTCATTTATAATAGGAAATTCAAGTTGTGGAATAATGGAGGCACCTTATTATGGAGTTCCTACAATCAATATTGGTAATAGGCAAAAAAATAGATTTGGTTCTAATTCATTGATAAATATTAATTTTAATGTACGTAATATATTAAATGCTATAAATTTTGCTGATAAAAATAAAACAATAAAATCTAGTTTTTTTGGAAAAGGTAATTCAGCAAATAAAATTAAAAAAGCACTTAATTCAAAAAAATTTTGGCAAATAAAATTACAAAAAAATTTTATAGACTTTGTTAGTTAAAAATGAATAAAAAAGAGATAAATAAATATTTTTCTTACCTTGGTATTAAAAGAAAATTTAAGTCAAAGAAAATTAAATGTGAAGTTTGTGGTTCAAAAAAAAATAAAATAGTACAAAAAAAAATATCTTGGAATAATAATAAATTTGGAACTTTACCAGTTTGTTGTTGTTTAAATTGTGGTTTTCTTTTTCAAAATCCAAGGTTTGAAAAATTATTCTACGAAAAATTTTATTCTGAATTTTATAGAAAAAAAATTTATAAAAACTTAGTACCATCGAAATCTTTTTTAAAAGATCAACAAAAAAGAGGTGAAAATATTTTTAATTTTATCAGAAAATTTTTGAAAAATAAAAAAGGTACAGTTTTAGATGTAGGGTGCTCTGTTGGTATGATGTTTAAGCCTTTTTTAAAAAATGGATGGAAATGCATTGGAAATGATCCTGACTTTCATTATGTAGAGTATGGAAAAAAATTAAATTTACCTGTTGAATTTTTACAAGCAGAAAAAATGAAAATTAGAGATAATTCAATTGATTTGATAATTATTGCTGGTTCACTTGAACACTGTTATGATCCAAATAAAGTTTTATCACTTTGTGCTAAAGCTTCAAAAAAAGGTTCAATAATAATTTTAGAAGCAAGAGGTGAGCCACGTTCAGTGTCAAAAGTGTATTTTAATCACAACCATCATAGATATTTTTCTTTAAACTCTTTAGAATTAATGATGATAAAGCATGGATGGAAACCTTTTTTGAGTACAATGTATCCTATTTCTGGACCAACACGTGAAGGAGGAATATGGTGTTTAGGACGTTTCACTGGAAAAACTAGTAGGGCAAATTTCAATAATATTATTAAGAGTGGTAAATATGAAACTTTTGAAACTATAACTAATAAATTTAAATATTATAATGAAGTAAATAAAAATTTATCCAGAGATAGAGGTGACTATAGAAATAAAAAATAGTTCTTAATATTTAAATTAATTTTTTTAAATACTTAAAAATATTTTTTTTTACTAGCGAGTAATCACAATTAATTAGAGTAAAAAATCCACACATATCTTACTTTATAAAGACTTTTATTAGATTTTTATTTTTACTTAGTCTAGCTATATACAATTTTATTTTTGTTAAATCAAAAACTACTTTATAAGTAATTTTAAAATTTTGATTGATTAATTTTGTGAATTATAAAAATAAAGTAGTCATAGTAGTAAGCCCAGGTAATAGTGGAGGTGGAGCCATACACGATTATTTATTATCTCGAAATGATTTTATTTCACCGTTTCAAGGAGAAGAATTTAGATTAATAACTGATCCATACGGAATTAATAATTTAGAAAAAAAATTATTTAGAGATTTTACACTTAATAATTCTTCTGAAGCATTCCACCAGTATGAAAAGTATTGTCTAAATTTGCAAAATTTAAGGTCAAGCAAAAATAACAATCTAATATATGGAAAATATTTTTATAAATTGAGTAAAAATTACCTAAACAATATATCTCAGATTAGTTATAAGGGTATTCCTCAATTTAAAAGTATATCACTTGATTATAAAAAAAATCTTTTATTTAGACTAAAAAAAAAATTTTTGGGTTATAAAAATCATGAACATGGAAATTATGAAATGAAAATTCCAGTTAGTAGAAAAAAGTTTGATAACGAAACAAAAAAATATTTATTTTCAATCTTTAAATCAAATTGCAAAAATTTTAAAAATAAAAATATAATTTTAGATCAAGCAACAAGTTTCTGGAAACCCGAAATTGTAAATAATTACTTTGATAATTTAAAGATTATAATAGTGACCAGGGACCCTAGAAGTGTATTTTATAGTATGAAATTAAGAGGATCTTATGCCTATCCTGGTTATAGTTTAGAAAAATTTATAAGATGGTATGATGAACTTTTTAAAAAAAAAAAAATATTACAAAAACGAAAACCAAAAAATGTAATCAATATAAAGTTTGAAAATTTTTTTATCGATAATAGTTGTAAATTAAAATTGGAAAAATTCCTTAAGGTTCCATCGTTAACTTCAAAAAACTTTAATTTTAATTTTACTAAAAATAATATTTATAAAGCGAAAAAAAACTTATCAAAATATGAGCTTAATTGTATAGAGAGAAAATTAAAGGAATACTTACAGTGGTAAATTGAATGTTATATGAAAATTGTAAAATTTGTGGAAAACTAGGCAGATACTATTATGAAAAAAAATATTCTAGTAGTGAATTATTAGAATATTTTAAAAAATATTATGGGGTAGAACACATTAATATTTTAAAAGATCATTTGAAAGATAAAGATTTTTCAATTTTAAAATGTTTTGACTGTAATTTTGTATGGCAAAAATATATCCCTAGCGATGAATTTAGTAATATTTTGTACGAAAAAATAATAGATCAAGAGCTAAGTTTTAGAAAAAGTAAAAATTTAGAAAAACTTTTAAAAAATAAAATAAGATTTAAATATAATGCTGTTTATAAATTAAAAAATAAAAAAAAATTAAATGTTTTAGATTTTGGGTCTGGTTGGGGTTCGTGGCTTCTTAATTTGGATCAGAATAAAGCAAATATGTTTGCTTTTGAAATTTCATCGACTAGGAAAGGTTATTTGATAAAAAATGGTGTAAATGTCTTAGATGAACAAGAAATAAATAATTATGATAATTTTTTTGACTATATAAGACTTGAACAGGTTCTTGAACACATACCAGATATAAAAAAATGCATGGAATTAATTAAAAAAATTTCAAATAAAAATGTTTTACTTGAAGTTGGAGTTCCTGATGGATTAAAAGTAATTAAAGATCCAAAGTTTATCACAATCAATAAAGGACCAATCCAACCACTCGAACATTTGAATTGTTTTTCAAACCAAAGTTTAAAAAAATTTATAAAACTCTATGACTTTGAACCATACACTTTTAAAGATATTTTAAATTTATACCTTAATAAATCTATATTAAGCTTAATCGGTTTTAAGACTTTTTTAAAAGAAATATTCGATAACTTTTTTTCAACTACAATTAAATTTAGAATAAAATTATAAAAGTATGAAATTTATATGTGTAACACAACGTTTGGTTTATGATAAAAAAACAAAATCTTTTAAAGATGCATTAGATAAGGAACTTATAAATTTTTTAAATACAATTGGTTATTGCCCAATACCAATACCAAATCTTAAATTGAATAAGCAAAAAATTTATAAATTATTAAATTTTTATGAAAAAAAAATAAAAGTTAAAGGATTTATTTTTTCTGGAGGCGAAGATTTAAATCAAAATAAGGAACGGTATAAAATAGAAAAATCCATTTATAATTTTTGTTTAAAAAAAAAAATACCACTTTTCGGAATTTGTAGAGGTCTTCAGATGATAGCCCATCTTAATAGAGAAAAATTATCTAAGGTGCCCAATCATGTTGCAAAACGACATATAGTTATTTCTAAAAATCTTAAAAAAAAATATAAAAGATATGTGAACAGTTTTCATAATTTCCAAATCAATGCTTGTCCTAAAAACTATAAAATAACACATCATAGTTATGATAATGTTATAGAGGGAATAAAGCACGAGAAGTTGCCAATCACAGCTCTTATGTGGCATCCAGAAAGAGAAAAAAAATATAATCATCACGATATAAATGAATTTAAAAAAATATTTAAATAAGTTTATTTTTTATTACTATAAAATTTGTTGTTTAGTAAATAAATTTATTCCATCTACAAACACAAGTGTAATTTAAATTGTAAAATTTTATTTAAAGACTTACTATTAAGTCTTCAGAAATTTTATAAGATAGTAAAGCTAATTCTGTGAAGAAACAAAAATGTTAGTATTCTAATGTATTATTTAATAACAATAAATTAAATGATACAATTGAAATTATATAGACATTCTTTTCAAATTTTTATAAATACAGCCTAAAAATTAATAAAATAAAATTACTATTATGAAAAAAATTATATTTATAAGACACTGCAAAGCAGAAATGGGAGGGGTAGATAAAGAAAGAAAATTAGATGAGGATGGAATTATTCAATCAAAATCTTTAGGGAAAAAATTAAGTAATTTGTTATCGAATAATGTTAAAGTTTATTCCAGTCCTTTTACTAGAGCAATTCAGAGTATTACAACACTCAAAGAGCATAACAATAAAATAGAAGTAGAATCCAAGACTTTTTTGGAAGAAATAGATCATGGCAAGTCTAAGGAATTATCTAAACATGAAATAATAAAAAAAATGTGGGAAGATGAAAATTTTTTTATTGAAGGACATGGGTCACAAAAAAAACATTTTGAGGGAATTAAACAAGATTTAGACACAATAATGAATGAATTTACTAATGGATCGCATGATTTAGTATTGGTAACTCATGGTAATCTATTAGGTATTATATTAAAATTTTATTTTAAAAAAAATTTTGGTTTTGATGAATGGAAACAAATGTCAATGCCTGATTTATATATTTTACCATTTGACGAAAACTCAAAACCAAAAGACTTTGTAAGAGATGTTGAAAATATAGATAAAATTTACTATATATAAATATCAATTATTCTAAAATTTTAACTGGAGAAAAAAAATTTAAATCATGGCTGAAGAAATAAACAAATCATACCTTAAAGAAAAACAATATAAATCAACTAAATACCTGGAAGCTAGGATTAAAATTCATCAATTTACTAAAAATCAAATTGGCTTTCATGAATGGATATTTAGCCAATATGATCTTTCTGAATTCGAAAAGAATAATGATGAGATTAAAATACTAGATGTTGGATGTGGAACTGGAGTTTTTTGGAAGAAAAATGCAAATAATTTTAAAAAATTTAAAATTAATATTACTTTTACTGACTATTCATCAGCAATGATTGAAAAAGAAAAAATTAATACTGAGGAATTGGTTGCACAAAAAACTTTTGAGATTGCTGATATAGATAATTTGGAAAAATATAAGAATCAATTTGATATAGTTTTTTGTCACAATGCAGTTTATCACGCAGAAAATAAAGATAATGCACTAAAGAATCTTAAAGATTGTCTTAATGATAAACCATCTTCCTTTTGTAGTATTACAACTAATAGTGAAAAACATATGCTAAACGTATATGAAATTGGAAGAAACTTAGATAAAAATTTTCCTACAGATAGAATAATTGATTCATTTACAGAAGAGTTGGCCGACAAAATGTTACCAAAACATTTTAAATTTGAAAAAAAAATTGAGGAAGAAGAATTAAGAGTTACAGATTGGGATATTCTAATGGGTTTTGTAGCATCTGGGGTTGAGCCAAGAGGAATAAAATTAGTGGATAATTTTTGGGATGAATATAAAAAAATTTACGATAAAGAGTTTAAAAATAATGGATATTTTAGAATAATAAAGAGATCCCCTCTTTATATTTGTAAAAAATAGTTAATGGTAGTTTGGATAACAGGTATATCTGCAAGCGGAAAAAGTACACTAGGAAAATATTTTTTTAAAAAATTTAAAAAGAAAAAAAAAAATACTATTTTTTTTGATGGTGATGAATTTAGAAAAATATTCCACGATGATATAAAGTACTCCTTAAAAGACAGGGACACTAATGCAATTAGACTTACATCCTTAGTTAAATATCTTTCTGATCAAAAAACAAATATAATCATCTCAGCAAATATTACTTCACAAAAATTTAGAGATTGGTGTAAAAAAAATGTCAAAAACTACTTTGAAATATTTATTAATACGCCTATAGAAATACTTAAAAAAAGAGATTATAAAAAATTGTATAAAAACGCATTTAGTGGAAAAATTAAAAATGTAGTTGGAGTTGACATTAAATTTATTAAACCGAAGAACCCTGATTTAATTATAAACAATTCTAGTACAAAAAGTGATTTATATTTAAATTATAATAAAATATTACAAGAGATTAAGATTAGAAAAATCAAGATTTATTGAAACATTTTAATTTTAAAAGATAAACAAATCTTATGCCAATGGATAGAATTAATGTTTTTATCCTAGATATTGAATATAATGAAAAAAAATATCATCAAAATGATATAAATATTTTAAAAAAGATATTTAAATAAGGCACATAAATATTAATTTAGAGAATGAAAATTTGTTATCTAGCAAACACAGCTATCCCATCTACAAATGCAAGTGCAATTCAAATAGTAAAAACGTGTGAGTCATTTTCTAAATTACAACATAAAATATTATTAATTACTACTGGAGTTTCTAAAAAAAATATATTTACTTTTTATAATGTCAAATCAAAGTTTCAATATATAAGACTCAAGAACTTTAGTAAATTTCCATTGGGGTTTAGATTTTACCTTTTTTCTATTATTTCAATAATTAACAGCATTAATTTCAAACCGGATATATATATTACTAGAAATTTTTTCACATGTTTTCTTTTGGTGCTTTTTAAAAAAAAAATAATTTTTGAAATCCACCATGACATTGATATAGAGTCAAGAATAGTGAGGTTTTTAGTAAAAAATACTAAATTTCTTAACTCAAAATATATTATAAAAATAATAGCAATAAGTAATTTTGCTAAAACAAATTATACTAATAAATATTTTGTTAATAAAAAAAAATTCATAGTTTTACCAAGCGGATCTTCAATTGTTCAAAATTTTAGATACCCAATTTTTAAACAAAAATATAATATTGGTTATTTAGGTTCACTGTACAAATCTAGAGGTACTGATTTATTAATAAATTTGGCAAAAATTGATAAAAAAAATAATTATCATCTATATGGGAATTTGAAAAATATAAAAAATTTAAACTCAAAAAGAAGCATTAAAAATTTATTTATAAATGATTATATTCCTTATGCTAAAATTCCCAAAGTACTTTCAGAAATGGATTTTTTTTTAATGCCATATATGTCTAAAATAACGGCAGCAGGTGATGTTGGAGATATTTCAAAATTTACTTCTCCATTAAAATTATTTGATTATTTGAGTGCAGGAAAGGTTATTATTTGCTCAGATTTTAAAGTGTTAAGAGAAATTGTTAAAGAAAGAGAGAATGTAATATTTATAAAAAATTTTACAAATATATATTCATGGAAAATGGAAATAAAAAAACTAATAAATCAAAAAATGAAAATGAGTATTATTTCAAAAAATAATTTTGTATATAGTAAAAATTTTACTCACAGAATAAGAGCCAAACGGATAATAAATGAAATTAATCTAAATTTATAAAAAATGAATAAACAAATATTGTTTTGGTGTCCATTTTTAAGTAACGTAGGTACAATCAATGCAGTTTTACAGTCAGCTTTAGCTTTATCTAAATCAAAAAAAATTGATTGCAAGATTATGAATGTATATGGTGAATTTGATAATTATAACAAGCTATTTAAAGAAAATAATATTAAAGAAATAAGACTAATTAAAAATAATTTGATTAAATGTTTTCCAAAAAAAGGGTTTTTTTGGAGTAGGTTAAGTTATTTATGGATATTTTTTTTTAGTTTTATTCCTCTTTTAAATTATTTAAGAAGAAACAAAGATGATGTTTTATTTGTTTATCTGCTTTCTTCATTACCATTTATTGTAATTTCATTGTTTGGTTTAAAGAATAAAATTATTTTTAGAATATCAGGAAAAGTAAAATTTTCATATTTGAGAAAATTTATTTGGCGTCTAGCAAAAAAAAAAATTAAAAGAATTCTAATTCAGACTAAATTAGCTAAAAAAAAATTAATTGATCAAAATATTTTTGATAAAAAAAATATCTTATATTTAGAAGATCCCATCATTGATTTAAAAAAAATAAATATCTTAAAAAAACAAAGTATAGAAAAAAAATTTTATAAAACAAATTTCTTCATAGCAATTGGAAGACTAACAAATCAAAAAAATTTTTCATTTTTAATAAAAAATATTGAAAAAAAAATTAAAAATGACAATTTTTATTTATTAATATTGGGAGACGGAGAAGAAAAAGTAAAATTATTGGA
>Ga0315320_10000807_pt1 | contig 25825 bp, 20 predicted proteins | sample M140m21515metaG_FD_203458 | JGI IMG/M metagenome (GOLD analysis project Ga0315320, IMG submission 203458) | Ammonia-oxidizing marine archaeal communities from Monterey Bay, California, United States - M1 40m 21515 | ecosystem: Environmental > Aquatic > Marine > Coastal | place: USA: California... | reverse complement strand
CAATTACGGCAGCGCGTTTCTTCCTGCGGCAAATCAAGGCACAGCCATTGGCAAGAACGGAACGCTTGACAAGAACGCGACAATTCGGAATCTGACGAACGCTGAGTTGTCGCGGGACGAGCAACTGCGACAACTTCAGTTCCTACAACGCCTCAACGCAGAGCAAGTGAAGAGCGGAAACCGAGACTCTGAATTGGAGGCGGTCATCAGTTCCTACGAGATGGCATGGCGGATGCAAAACAATGCTCCCGATGTGCTCGACTTAAGCAAAGAGACCCAGGCAACGATGGCGATGTATGGCATCGGTGAAAAGGCGACCGACAATTTCGGTCGCCAGTGCCTGATGGCTCGCCGACTGTGCGAAAACGGTGTTCGTTTTGTTCAAGTCACATCTGGCGCTACGGGTGGGGTATCCAACTGGGACCAGCATTCGAAATTGTCCCAACATGCACCGCAGGCAAAGGCGGTGGATAAGCCAATCGCTGGCCTGCTGCGGGACCTCAAGCAGCGAGGACTGCTAGAAGATACCATCGTCTGGTTCAGCGGTGAATTTGGCCGCACACCTTACGCTCAAACGAATGGCACCGGCCGCGATCACAATGCAGACGGATTTACAACCTGGCTGGCTGGCGATTGCCTCAAGTCCGGCTTCGCCCACGGGGCCACCGACGAGTTCGGCCACAAAGCAATCGAGAACAAGGTCCACATGCACGATTTGCACGCCACGTTGCTGCATCTACTGGGACTCGATCACGAACGCTTGACCTATCGATACTCAGGGCGAGACTTCCGACTGACCGACGTGCACGGGTCGGTGGTCCAAAGCATTATAAAGTAGCTGGTGAAAACGCTCAGCTCGGGAAAAACAACCTTAAGCCAAGACATCAACGACTTGGCCTTCACGCAAAACGGATCGAATTGCTCACGATTTACCCGGCGCGAGTTGACCTCCGAGGTTTACCCAAGAATCCCAAGGTCGATGAGGTTTGCCTACGACCGCCATCGGAAGATCACGAGTCTTGGCTCGCAGATCTGAATAGGCATGACGGAATCGCTGCTGATCTTTCAGACCACGAGCGAACCTTGGAATGACAGAGAGCAAGACACCCCCGAAAAAATTCTTCCAGGGGCGGAAGCTTCCCGTAAACAGATCGCGCCATCATCGCTACAACTTGCTTGCAGACAGCGGCTTGCGATGTTTGCAGCGCGACGATACTTCGCTGAAAAACTTCGAACCGTATCTGGTTGCCCCCAAGCGTCAATCGCTAGAAGCCGCTTGACCAGTGAATCAACTGAACAGTGAATCAACTGAACAGTGAATCAACTGAACAGTGAATCAACTGAACAGTGAATCAACTGAACAGTGAATCAAATGAACGGTGAACCTGTCAAGAAAAAGCTGAACGGATTCATTGGCGATAAACCGGATAGTATCCATCGTAATAAGGAGCCACCGGGTAAGGTGTGCCTGGACCGGAAGGATACGGGTTAAATGGACTCGGCTGCGGCGTGGGACGATATTGACCGCGATTACTCAGATCACCTAACGTCCTCTGCCGGTGATCGTACCGCTGGTTTGGATGGTTGGTGCCAGTGGAAGCATTCGGCCCAGCCTGTACCGGCTGCTCGCCTTCGGCACGCCCATTGCTGGGCAAACGCTGATTGCCACCCGAAGCCTGATTACGTGCACGCAATCTTTCACCTTCAGGAATGATGCCATCGACCGGCATTCCAATACCATCACGATTGGGAACCACTGACATTGTCGCCGCAGGCGGCAGCAGTCCATCGCCAGGCATGGAGCCCGAGCCAACCACTGGCCCGCGACCAGGAGCGGAGTAACCACCGCGACCGTCAGGTGTTGTCATTGGATAACGACCGCCGGGGTCCAAGCCGGCACCACGATAGGGATCGTAGGGAGTCGGTCCGTACGGACCGTAGTAACCTCCGCCCAAGTTCAACCCAGCATAAGGTGGCCCCCAGTTCGGATAGGGAGTGCTGTAGGGCCGATACGGGAATCGCCATTCCCCATAGGGACGAACGGGATCACCCCACTGCTCAACACGGTGATAGTTATCTGCAGACTGACCGTAATTCAGCGAACTGCGCGTGTGCGTGTAGCCGCTAGTGCGAAAATTTGACGGCTGTGGCACAGAGGGCGCTTGAATCTTGGTGTACTGGGCGACCCGCTCTCCAGTGCTGTGATTGTGGCTGTAACGACTTGGTAGCGTCAGCCAATCCGCCGCATGTGCAAGCGGCGACGGAACAATGACGGTGAGAACGATAACGGTGAGAACAAGGGTTGCGAATCGCATGAGCGCCAACCTACTTCCTAAAAGCGGACGTGCTTGAAATCTCCCCGTAAATCCCACACTATTTCGAACCACTCATGAGTGCAATCACCAATTCCGCTGAAATCAGAAAAATCTGGAGGAACCCTACAATCGGCGTAACCCGTCCTCACTCATCGGGTTGGTTATTTCCGCGTCCAGCTCATCCAGTCGGCCGAGCGTCTGCCCATCCAGCACCAGATCCCGCGCCTCAAGTGATTCATCGAGCTGCTCAAGGCTGGTGGCTCCGATGATGGTCGAGGCGACAAAATCGTGCTGGCGACTCCATGCCACGGCTAACGCGGTGACCGTGATGCCAAGCGACTGTGCAATTTCAGAAAGTCGCTTGGTAGTTTCCAGTGTCCTTGGATTGACAAATCTGCGGGCCATCTTTTTCTGCCGCTCGTCGCCATTCACCAAATAGGCACTGAACCTAGCCCCATCTGGCTTCCCCTCCTGATACTTGCCAGTCAGAACCCCACCACCTAAAGGAGAATACGGCAATAGACTCACCTGCTCTCGCCGGCAAACCTGAGCCAGCTCGCTTTCACATCGTCGGTTGATCAAGCTGAAGTTATTTTGCACCGTCTGATAGCGATCAACGCCATGCGTATCAGCCGTCCACAGGCTTTTCATCAACCCCCAACTGGTCTCGTTACTACAACCAATCACGCGGACCTTCCCTGCATCACGCAATTCCGTGAGCACGCCGAGCACTTCTTCGTAGGGCATGCCATGATCTGGCCAGTGTGTTTGGTAAAGATCGATGTAGTCGGTTCCCAACCGAGTCAAAGATGCGTCACAAGCGGCAACAATCTGTCGTCGATCTAGAGTTGTTTTTCCATAGCGAACAGTGGGTGTGAACCAGCCATGTCCCGGCCCCGTGACCTTGGTAGCAATCACCACTGTCTCGCGCGGTTTCGTTTTCATCCAGCGTCCTACGATCTCCTCAGTCACCCCGAAAAGTTCAGCTTTCGGCGGAACGGGATAGATCTCGGCTGCATCGAAAAAATCGATTCCGGAATCCCACGCTCGATCACAAATTGCATGGCTGGTTGCCTCGTCACACTGCCCCCCGAAGGTCATCGTGCCCATGCAAATGTCAGACACCACCAGACCACTTGCCCCCAAACGTCGCCTTTCCATCGCCTGCATCTCTCAGTTGAGTCAGAAACTTGAAAACACCCCGTTTCAGACATCGGGGCCAGTGTGGTTAGAATAACGTGTTCAATGCAAAGATCCCTCCCCCCTCCCCCCTCACGCCTCACGCCTCACGCCTCACGCCTCACGCCTCTGAGACCAGCAAGAAGCCAGCATCTGCGTCTGGCATTGACGATCTTGCCAACTTCAGTCGCTAACGCGGCAACAGCAAACCAGTAAGCCACTGCAAACGCGAGCGACAACGCATCACGGCATTTGCAGGACGCTTCACCAAAATGGTGTCCGCAAGCATGTGCGATTCAAATCCACGTTAAAATGCGGTCTCTTACCTTCCCCCATTTTTCAATTTCCATGCCTACCACCGCGTCGACCTCCCACTCTTTTGCCACGTTTCTGACTTTAGCGACTGCCTTGTTCGTTTCCACCCTTGCATTGCACCCGCGGACACTCAACGCCGCAGACAAATCGCATGCACACGGGACGGACTCAATGCCCAATGCGGCTACCCCGTGTGGCACCGTGACCGGACACGAGCCTTTGTCCAGCAAAGTTTTCCCTTGCACAAAACGTCGTTGCAGCCTGCATGTCCCTGCTCAATCCCATTCAAAAAATCAAGCGACATTGATCGTGTTTCAAGATGGGCACACGTTTATCAATCAGCTTGGCGACTTCCGGGTTCCTGTCGTGTTTGATAATTTGATTACCAAGGCCGCGATGCCGGTCACGATTGCCGTCATGATCGATCCAAGCCACAAAGGCGAATTACCCGACAAACGCGGTTGGAAACCGACGCCTGCGAACCGAAGTGTTGAGTATGACACGGTGAGTAGTGATTGTGCAGATTTTTTACTCACCGACGTCTTTGAGCAATCGACTTTGACCAATCGACTTTGGCCAATCGACACATGGTCAAAGTATTGTCATATCAAGATGACGGCTACAAACTGATATTTGGGCATGGAGGCCACGACGGATAACATGCCGGCACAATTTTTCCAGAGTCACTAAAATTGGCGATGGAGAGGTTGCGTCCAACCAACTCCCCGAACAACTGCCTGAATACAACCGCGTCCCAGCGGCGTCACACGCGTTTCATCGATGGGACTCGATCGCCACACAGCACACCAGCCACACAGCACACCAGCCACTCAACCATCCTGCAGCATCTTTTTTGACCCATGCCCGACCCGTCCGAAACCTCACTCGACATCCAGTTTTCGGTGCCTTTTGTGCATCGATTGCGAGTCACCGATGATGTATCACGGGAAGACTCTCACCAGCTGTTGTCGGTAATCGAAGCAGGCGACGGTGAGCGAGCCAAGGTTTTATTGATTGCGGAGAGATCGCTGTCCGACCCCACCAATCGAATTGCTGAACGGTTGGAAAGGGCAGACGGCATCCAACTGGTTCAGCCCCCTGTGCTCGTCAAAGGCGGTGAAAACATCAAGAATTCGTCTGACACGGTGGAGCTGATTCTTCAGAGGATCAATCAGTTCAATTTAGATCGCCGCAGTTACATCGTGGCGATTGGCGGCGGCGCCATGCTGGATGCAGTTGGCTATGCAGCCGCTATTGCCCATCGTGGTGTCCGACTCATTCGCCTACCGACCACCACACTCGCCCAGGCAGACTCAGGTGTTGGCGTCAAAAACGCCATCAATTACTTTGCCAAGAAGAATTGGGTTGGCACCTTTGCCGTACCTTGGGCCGTCATCAATGACGCAACTTTGCTTCACAGCTTGCCTGACCGGGACTTCAGGTGCGGATTCAGCGAAGCGGTAAAAGTCGCGCTGCTGAAAAGCGAGGCGGAGTTCTCGTGGCTGTGTGAAAACGCTGATGCCATTCGAGAAAGAGAAGCGGTCGCTGCAAAACGCGCAGTTCATCAATCATGCCTGCTGCACCTGAACCATATCACGCACGGCGGCGACCCATTCGAGTTACTGGAAGCCCGACCATTGGACTTTGGCCATTGGTCAGCCCATCGACTTGAACCGCTGACAAACTATCAAATTCGTCATGGGGAAGCAGTTGCCATCGGTGTCGCCATCGACACAATCTACTCTTCACTGAAGTTCGGTTTTCCCGAACAAGACATGCGAGCAGTGTGCACTTGCTTGAGTCGCCTTGGCATTCAACTGTGGCATGAAGAATTAACGCCAACCGAGCGATTGATGCAGGGGTTGGAAGAATTCAGACAACACTTGGGGGGCCGTTTGACCATCACCATGCTACGCGGGGTGGGTGATCCAATTGACGTCCACGAAATTGATCCCATCACGATGCAAGCAGCCATCGAGCAACTGCAGCAGATCCACCAGGAACTCTCCGAGAGCCACCAGCCAGAGGTTGGCAGCAACGGCTGAGACACTGAACTGCCGTGCATTTCAGTCCAACGAAAACAGGCGTGCGTTGGCACACTGCTCACTCGAGACAGTGCCTCACGCTTCTCATCGCCAGCAACGTTATTCGCCAGCAACGTTATTCGCCAGCAACGTTATTCATCAGCAACGTTGACGTAAACTTTCAGGGCATCCTTTTCTTCGACCAGCAGACGCATCATCTCGGCGAAGTTCTCAAGGCCATCAACGGGATTGGTAAGAATTCGCTGCAGCACTGCCGGGTACATCATTTCACCGAGAGCCAAATCTTTAATTCCCATTTCAAAGTGATGTCGATTGGCATTCACGCTGCCCAGCAACAACTTATTTCCCAGCACCCATTGCAGGTTAATTTTGTCAGCAGGAACCTCACTCTTGTTGTCACCACCGGTAATGCCGGTCCAGACAAGCACTCCATTGAGCCCCAGATATTCCATCGCCTCAAACGCGAGTCGACTGCTTCCGGTCGCATCAACGATCAAGTCTGGCTTCCCTGTCTGAGAAACAAGATCGTCCCATGAGGTTTCGCGTGTGCTGACGTACGTCGCCTCCAGCCCGCTCACAATCTCACTCTTCAGATTCGGAGCTTCGCCACGAGCCAACGTGTAGACCTCAAGACCGCGCAACTTTAGAACGAGGGTCGTGAGCAGACCGATCTGGCCTGCCCCCAACACGTATGCCACCTGAGGCCGCCAGACCTTCATCCGCTGCTGGGCTTCGTACGCCTGATGCACTGCCTTGGCAGCACAACTCATCGGCTCCATCAAAACGTGCAGATGCTTGAGCCCCGACGGGACACGGACAATGTACTCCTCCTCATCAACAAAATACTCAGTCAGATAACCGTGCCGAAGATTGATCCCACGCTCGTAGTACTCTTCTTCGCTGGTCATGTCGTTCGTGCCGATCAGGTCATAAATTGACCCACCGGGGCGACGAACTGTCGCAGTCACGTAATCGCCAACTTTGACGCGTTTAACATTCTCGCCAACCGCCTCAACCACCCCAAATGATTCGTGTCCAATCACTAAGTGCCCGTCACCATCGGGGGCGTTCCCATAAAGCGCGTCGTTGATTTCACGATCGGTTGCATCGACGCCAACCTTCAAAACTCGGACGAGTACCCCCAAACCGCCGGGAACAGCGTCCAATGTTGGCTTATCAATCTCTTCGAGGTGAACACTATTTGGCGTGCCGGGCGTTACCGCAACTGCTTTCATTGGGGACTCAGAGTGACGCTTGAGAGATTTGGAATGGATGCCATCGACATTGGATCGTATCAGCCGGCGGGCCGTTTTATTAGTGGGGGGGAATGAGCCGCGAATCAGGCAAAACCGCGACCAACGGCAAAGTTGGCGGCATTCCGGCCAAGCCAGCCATCACGAACAGCGATTATTTTTCACAGCAGCAGTTGTCAAAAATCAGGACGTCCGTAACATTAGAGGGGATCATCGCTGAGATTTCACGTCTGCCAACCCCAACCAGCCAAGAAAACCGGCAGAGGTCAGACTAGCAGCAAAACTGGCCCATGGCACGACGCCTAGCGGCTGCATTTGATGTGCAGTGGAGGTAGAGGCGGCCAAAGGCCGGCAATCACGTGCCCGCAGCGAATGAAATCAGGCGATAACCGCGACAACATCTCACCATTTTTATATTCAAATCCACCATCCTGCTCTGCGCTTTCACAAACCAGTGAACATCAAAACCTCCTCCAACGAACTACGCTCGGTCGACCGTGAATTGCTGTCTGCAATGCGCGGTGGCGAGACACTGGGGATTGGTGAATTGACCGAGTTACTCGGAGTGACTGCAACTGCAGTTCGTCAGCGGATTGAACGTTTGCTGGAAATGGGGCTGATCGATCGAGAGAAAGTTGTTGCCGGCAGGGGCCGCCCAACGTTCCGTTATCGGTTGACTGTGACCGGGCATCGCGATGCGGGTGCCAACCCGGCGGACCTCGCTGACGCGATGTGGCGAGAAATCGTCGCAGTCCAAGACGAGGCAATTCGAGACAAATTAGTCTCTGCGGTTGCAGCACGTCTGGGGCAACAATTTGCGATGCAATTTGAATCCGACCAAACAAAAGATAGTTTCGAAGACAGAATGCACAAGCTGTCCGAAGTCATGTCAGCTCGCCAGATGGTCACTGAGGTTACGACTGCCGGTGAGTTGCCCGTACTGGACATTGGAGTCTGTCCTTTTCCAACCCTCACAGACGCTTCGGATGACCGGGCGATGTGCCGCTTGGAAGAACAAATGATCTCAGAGGCACTGGGACAACCAGTTCATTTGAGTAGTTGCCGTTTGGACGGTGATGAATGTTGTCAGTTCTCTGCGGTTACTGTAACGACCGAAGGAACTCCACTTACTAACGAGAAATAGAATCAGCTGTCAAACAAAAACACAAAATATCGATTCGCTAATAACAGGGGCAACTTCCTGTGGAGGGGTTTGTTTTTCAACACCGCCGGTTACCACAAGACGACTGCACGACTAACTCGCTGCGACTTGCAGCACTCACTGGCTGCCACACGCAGCACTCACTGAAACCAATTTTTCAACCATTTCAGATTTCGAACTAACACGATGACACACGTTCTCAAAATTGAAGATTTGCACGTTAACGTTGGTGAAAAACCAATTTTGCGTGGAGTGAATCTGACCATCAATCACGGCGAAACCCACGCGTTAATGGGCCCCAACGGAAGCGGCAAAAGCACACTCGGCTTGGCTATCATGGGGCACCCCGGTTACGAGGTAACCGGGGGCAAGATTTCGCTCGACGGCAGAGATGTTTTGGCAATGGAGCCGAACGAGCGTGCCCGCGAGGGAATCTTCATGGCTTTCCAACGTCCGATGGCAATCCCGGGCGTGAAAATGGCAGACTTTTTGCGTCATGCCACAACCAACGTCCGCAGACCTGACCGTAAGGAAGGCGAGGAACTGATCCCCATGCGGGAATTTCGCAAAGAACTCAAAGACAAGATGTCTCACCTGAGAATGGATGTCGAGTTCGCCCGTCGCTATGTCAATGACGGCTTCTCCGGCGGCGAGATGAAACGAGCAGAGATCCTTCAGCTCGCAATGCTACAACCAAAATTTGCACTGCTTGATGAGACCGACAGCGGGCTCGATGCCGACGCCGTACGTTTGGCGAGCGAGTCGATCGCCGAAATCGGCCAAGGCAAAATGGGACTGCTGATCATCACCCACCACGATAAACTTCTCGAGCACAACCCACCCGAGTTCACTCACGTGATGTTGGGCGGACGCTTGGTGGAGACGGGAGGCCGTGAGTTGGCAGACGAACTGCATGAGCATGGTTACGACCGAATACGAAAAGCTTACCCGGACGCCGAAGCGGCCAATCAGGAAATGCTGGCCGAAGAAGCGGCTGTTTAAAACAAGCGGCTACATCACACGGGATCACGACAGAGAGCAACAGGAATTACTCATGGCAACTGACATCACCGAATCCGCCGATCTGGGTGAGATCAACAAGTACAATTTTCGCACGGAGACCACAGGGGTCTTTAAGGCCCAAAAGGGTATCAATGCTGAAATTGTGAACCAGATCTCGGACATTAAGAATGAGCCGGACTGGATGCGTGAATTTCGTCTCAAATCACTTGAGATTTTCGAATCACGGCCCATGCCCGAATGGGGCGGCGACATCGCTATCGATTTCCAAGACATTTTCTACTACCTGAAACCTACTGCTGGTCAGGGTCGTACCTGGGACGACGTTCCTCAGGAAATCAAAGACACCTTCGACAAGCTGGGAATTCCCGAGGCAGAGAAAAAGTTTCTGTCAGGCGTGAAAGCCCAGTTCGAGAGTGAAGTGATTTACGGCTCGCTTGAAGAAGACTTGGCGAAACAGGGGGTGATCTTCACTGATACCGATACGGCTGTACGTGAGCATCCCGAATTACTTCGAGAGTACTTTGGCAAAATCATCCCGCCCGATGACAACAAGTTTGCTGCACTCAACAGCGCCGTTTGGTCAGGCGGCTCATTCATTTACATTCCCAAAGGAGTCCACGTTGACTTCCCTTTGCAGGCCTATTTCCGGATAAACGCGGAAAGCATGGGGCAGTTCGAACGAACGCTGATCATTGTCGACGAAGGTGCGAGCATCCATTACGTCGAGGGCTGCACTGCCCCGATGTATTCCACCGAAAGCCTGCATAGTGCTGTAGTAGAAGTGATCGTCAAAAAGAACGCTCGCTGCCGCTACACGACGATCCAGAACTGGGCCAACAACATTTATAACCTCGTGACCAAAAGAGCTTACGCCTACGGTGACGCAACCATGGAATGGGTTGACGGCAACTTGGGCAGCAAACTGACCATGAAGTACCCTGCTGTACACATGATGGAGCCAGGAGCCCGAGGCGAAATTCTTTCGATCGCGTTCTCCAGCGCCGGCCAGCATCAGGATGCTGGTGCCAAACTGGTCCATGAAGCTCCCAACACGACGGGACAGATCATCAGCAAAAGTATCAGCAAGAATGGTGGTCGCAGCAGTTACCGCGGACTCGTTCGGGTTGAACCCGGTGCACACAACAGCAAGAACAACGTGGTTTGTGATGCTCTGATTCTGGACCCCGAAAGTCGAAGCGACACATATCCTTACATCGAAGTCGCTGAGCAGGACGTTCAAATCGGGCACGAAGCCAGTGTCTCCAGGATTGGGGAAGAACAAATGTTCTACCTTCTAAGTCGCGGACTGACCGAACAGGAAGCAAGCACCATGATCGTCAACGGATTCATCGAGCCGTTGGTCAAGGAATTGCCGATGGAATACGCGATTGAAATGAACCGATTGATTCAATTGCAAATGGAAGGAAGTGTTGGATAGGCCTGAACGCCTGAGTCAGATTCGGGCACAGAAAGCACAACACGGCATCTCAATTCATTCACCTGCAGTCCTCGACTGGGGACGCAGGCCCACGTAACTCCCCAAGGTTTCGACCCGCTGTTGATTCCGATCCACGGCAGATTTCGAACTTTACCAAGACGCCACTGCCGAATCGACTTAGTGGCGCACACACTGAAGAATCATGACACAAACAACCCTCACGACTTTCGATCAGGCCGGATTCGATGCGTTCATTGAATCACGTGACGAACCCGATTGGTTGCTAGCGATGCGACGGGAAGCATGGCAGCACGGATCGGCAATGCAATGGCCCGAGCGGCGCCACGAAGAATGGATCCGCACCGACATCCGAGCTTTTCAGATCGGCAAGTACAGTGTCCCCACTGGCTCCGATCAAGGCGAGTCAACACTGGCCGACCGAGAGCAAGTCCACCAATTGTTGCAGGACGTGGAACTTGCCGGCCGAATCGAGACCGTCGATAGCCAAGTCGTCAGTGAACGTCTTGATGAGTCAACTGCCGCACGCGGTGTCGTGTTCGGCAGTCTGTCAAGATTAAGCGAGACACATCCTGACTTGATCCGGCAACATCTATTCACAGCCTTTGATCCCGACGAAGACAAGTTCGCAGCATTGCACGCAGCATTTTGGTCAGGCGGACAAATTCTGTACGTACCGCGAGGCGTTGTGCTAGATCGCCCCGTCCACATCGGCTCGATCCTGTCGGAAGGTGGCACCGACACCACCCACACATTGATCGTACTTGAAGAAGGTGCGGAAGCAACCGTACTACACGAGAGCAATGGTGCTTCAGCCAACGCGTCAGGACTGCATCTGGGCGCCGTCGAGCTGATCCAAAAACCAGGCTCACACCTGCGTTATGTCAATCTGCAGGAATGGGGGCACAAGACGTACAACTTCGCCCAGCAAAAAGCGTCCGTTGATCGCGATGCAACGCTTCAATGGACGCTGGCTGCCATGGGCTCAATGTTGTCCAAGGTGAACCAAACAGTCGACCTCGTTGGCCCGGGAGCCAATAGCCAAGTGAACGGGGTGATGTTCACCGAGGCAAGGCAACACATTGCCTACCACACGCTGCAGCATCACAAAGCACCAGGCTGCCGGAGCGACTTCCTTTACAAAGCAGCCCAGCAGGATAAAAGTCGGACGGTTTGGCGAGGAATGATCAAGGTCGACAAAGACGCCCAAAAAACCGACGGCTATCAGAGAAACGACAACCTGGTTCTTTCGAACACTTCGCGGGCAGATTCAATCCCTGGACTCGAGATCGAAGCGGATGACGTGCGTTGCACGCACGGCAGCACGACGGCGAAAGTCGACGAGGAACAAATTTTCTACGCTCGCTGTCGTGGCTTCACTCGCAAAGAGGCGACGCGAATGATCGTCAGTGGCTTCTTTCAGCAGATTTTTGATCGAATTTCGATCGAAAGTGTTCGCGAAGCTCTCGCAGCGGCGATCGCTCGACAAGTACGCGAATACGAATGATCCTCTATAATCACGGAGAAGCACGGCATCACTCGGCGGATGAGTGTCGTGCCTCATACCAAATGAATTTCCCAAATTGCCCAACTGGCTGAGGCCTGCACGCAAACGCGTTTCCAGACAGGCAACGCAATTCATTTCTCGTCTATCAAACCAACATAAACTATTCATTCAGGAAGTCCGCATCATGGCACTCGCAGAAGACACTGTTCGCGAAGCATTGAAACAAGTCATCGACCCGGAACTTTATGTCAACATTGTTGACTTGGGCTTGATCTATGTTGTCAATGTCGGTGAGGAAGATGCAGATGGCAAACACGAGGTCAACATCGAAATGACGATGACAAGCCCCATGTGTCCCGCTGGTCCACAATTGGTGGCCGGAACCAAAGGGGCGGCAGAAGGACTCGAGGAAGTTACTTCCTGCGAAGTCAAAGTGGTGATGGAGCCCGCGTGGTCACCTGACCTGATGACTGACGAAGCTCGTGATCATCTTGGCATTTTCTAGTTAAAGATGCGATTCGAACCAGCTTTTCAAACCCCTAGCCTTCCGAATGCTGTTTGACCTGACTGATTTGCAGGTCCACCAATCATTCTGGCATTCCACCGAGGCTCTCGTTTTTCGGTATCATGGTGACCGCGTGGTCACCGTCTGTCCGGTACCTATCCGTTCGGAGACTCACAACATGCGAATTTTTGTCGGAGAGTACGTCTGCGGTGGCGGTCTTGCTAACCAGACTATCGACGAAATCCCGTCTAGCCTGAGGCGAGAGGGTGCAGCAATGCTGCAGTCAATCGTTTCTGATCTTGCTGAGGTGGCCGAAACAGTTGTTCCACTAGACCCACGTTTCGCAGGTACGCTCTCCTGCAACACCACAGATACGGTCGAGATGGACAGCGAGCAATCACTCTGGGGACAATGGGCTGCCGCAGCACAAACCTGTGACGCGGCTCTGCTCGTCGCTCCCGAAAGCGATGGGATTCTAGCGAAGGCGGTTGCCATGCTACGTGCCAGCGGAATCGACGTGATCGCGGGAAGCGGTGACTTTCTTCGCACCGCCAGCGATAAATATCTGACTGCAAAAATCCTGTACACAGCGGGCGTATCCCACCCACCCTACATGACCCTGACAGACCGCCGCATGGAAGAAGATTTGCAGCATTACGGAAAATTCGTTGTCAAACCACGCGATGGATGCGGCACTCAGGAAATCAGAACCTACGACTCACTTGACAAGGCTTCTGCCGATTTAACGGAGAATGCTATTCTACAAGCGTGGATGCCAGGTCGTGCGATTTCGATTGCCCTGATTGCGTCTGCAACGCAGCACACATTCCTGCCTGCTGTGTCACAGGACTTGTCAGGTTCCCATTGCGAATACGGTGGTGGACAAGGCCCATTGGACGACGATTCCCAGCGACGGGCAACCGCTTTGGCATCCCGCGCCATCGTTGCCATGCCACCAACAGCACGCGGATTTGTCGGATTGGACCTGCTACTCGGAGACCGTCCCAGCGAAGATTGCGTCATCGAGATCAATCCTCGCCTGACCACGTCTTATGTGGGCCTGCGTCGCATGATTAACGGCAATCTCGCGGCGAGACTCTTTGATATGGAAACGGGGCCAGTCTCCTGCTCAACCACAGCCAACGCGGTGCGTTGGACTCCCGACGGGGACATTTGGATTAACGACACCGCGGTGGAAAGTGTTTGAATTCAACGATGCAAGACCTCGTTCTCGGAATGGATATCGGTGGAGCCAATCTAAAGTATGCCAGCTCGGATGGTACCGCTGCAGCTCGTGAATTTGCGATGTGGCTGACTCCTGAACAACTTTCACAGGCACTGATCGAAGACCTGCAAAACAATTTTTTCAATCACGGTATCAAACCAAATCAACTTGCCGTCACGATGACTGGCGAACTGGCGGACTGTTTTCTGGACCGCGGAATCGGAGTTGAACATATTGTTCAACACACCTGCCAGGCAGCCGAAAAAGTCGGAATTCATCAAGTCTACTTTTACGGTGTCGATGGCTGCTTTTACGAATCAGGGCCCGCTTGCGAGAACCCAGACCTGATCGCGGCTGCCAATTGGCATGCGTTGGCCAATTTCATTGGCCGCGAAATCATTTCCGATGCCCTTCTGATCGATATCGGATCCACAACAACCGACATCATCCCAATCAGAGAACGCAAAGTCGCCACAGAGGCTTTGACGGACCATGACCGCTTGTGCAAGTCTGCACTTGTTTACATCGGCTGCAGACGCACTCCCGTCTGCAGCTTGGTCAACAGCCTCGACTACCAAAACATTTCCACACCGGTCATGAATGAGTTGTTTGCTACGATCGATGATGCCATGCTGCTGCTCGGACACGCGTCAGAAAACGTGAACGACTGCGGTACTGCTGATGGCAAACCAAGAACACGACCGTTGGCAACAAATCGCATTGCGAGAATGATCGGGCTCGATCGAAGAAATGTCACCCTCCATGATGCAAAATTACTTGCTGCCCAGATAGTCGCTGTAGCGATCCAACAAATTGGATGTGCAGTTGACCACCATGACCCGCAAGAAACTTGGGTGCTGAGCGGTCATGGTGATGCACTGATTTCGATCCCCGAGCGGCAGGCAACCTTGCGGTTGGCTGATCTACTGGGAGTTGAAACGGCGAGATCAGCGCCAGCCTATGCAGTCGCGAGGCTCAAATCCACCGAAAATCAGTGAGAAGTGGACCATGCGACGGATCCTAAAGATTGGTGGCAGCATGCTGTTGCGTAATAATCTGGCAACCGCAGTGAATGGTTGGCTGGATCGCCATCCAGCTGATCAAACCATGATCATTGTTGGCGGTGGCAAGCTGATTGATGCGGTGCGTGAACTCGATCGCCAGCAGCCGATGAACCCACAGCAGGTTCACTGGATGTGTGTTGATTTGCTGACGATTACAGCAAAATTTGCAGCACAGCATCTTGACTGTCCGTTAATCACAACCGAAGCAGACTGGAACACAGCCTGCCAAGAACGAGCTAAAACCGGCAACTGGCCAAGCCCCCACTGGCCTGTAACCAACCGACCAACAGTGATTGCCCCAGCGGTGTTTTACAGCAAACGTACAATCATCCCAGCAATCCAAATCCCCGACGATTGGCGGACGACGACGGACTCGATCGCAGGACTGCTGGCACACATCGCCGATGCCGATGAATTGGTCTTGCTAAAGTCATGCCCAATCGCCCCGGCAATGTCCTACCTGCAATTGGCTGAAGCCGGAATTGTCGATCAAGCGTTCCCAAAAGTGTCAACGATACTACCAAGTGTTCGCGTAGAACAACTTCGATAGCAATCTGATCGATGTCGAACGCAACAGTAATCCTAGTGCGGGTTGGCGGGAAACACGCATACCAAGAGAGCAGCTTGCTGCACTTGCTGACTCGGCCCTCTGGATGGACCAGCAATCAGCCACAAGTCTGCAGGCGATTCGCCAATCACTTAGGGGGCACAGGCTCGGTTGGCACTTCCGTCGCTTGCCGGCGTTTGTCTAGCAGCCGCGCTCTCAGACGGTTGCCGTATTCCTGCGGGTCTCCGTCTGTCTTGTAGAGTTCGATCGCTTCATCGAACTTTCCACTTCGCTCCAGGCTTCTGCCCAGATTGTAGCGTGCAGCAGCGGCCCAAGGCGATAGATCATCACCGGTTAATTCACGACGTGAAATCAAATTCTCGTCAAGGACACGTTTCGAAAACCAAGTCTGAGCAGTCTCGTATCTTTCATCATCGTACTGAATCAGGCTGACCCAATAAGTCGCCGCATTTTTCCCCATTCGCATCAAATCTTGCGCGTACCCCAGTTGCAGCTCGTATTGTTCCTCGTTCATGCCCAATTCACGTCGCACGCCGTATGCTTTTTGCAAGTTCACGTCGATACCGAGATCCTCAATTTCAAATTCAGGCGCTCTTTGCCGAAGGTAAAGAACTCTCGCTCCCTCGGTGTCCTCCTCCTCGTCTTTATCGAACTGGCCGTGCAAGTGTCGCCACCTCGCCAGTGCCAGCAACCTGGCGTTATCTGTCATATCTTCAATGATCATCCAAGATGCCCTCGACCAGTACATCAACAAAGGGTCACGGATTGCGGCAGCTGCCAGCTCAGCTGCATACACATCCGCCAAAACAGGGACGTCCCAAAGCCTGACGCCCGCAATTCCCGGCACGGCATCAATTTCTGTTGCCAAGGTGTCAACATCGACGAACGTTTTCATCCGCCGGTCGCCGGTCAGCCCTGACTCAAGTTGCTTCATCCGAAGACTAATCGCCTCAGGTGTCACGTTGAGCAACGCGACAGATTGCTGCACATCAGATTTTGAAAGAGGGTAGTCAAAGTAAGAAACGACGTTCAAGCGTCGTAGCACCGATGCATCCGACCGCGCCTGACTCAGCGTGGCAACTCCAACTTGGCCTGGTCCAGGCACAAAACAACCGAGCTCAGGTTCAAATAAATAGACTTCCTTGCCAATCAGCACCCCAACACTCCACGGAGTGAACTTCCCATCGTCTTCTGACTGGGTCGCTAATACGAACGCAGGAATGGATGCCTGACGACACAGCTGCGTGAAGACACCTGCACGTTGGCGCGAGTCGCCGAGCCCGCGCCAAACGGTCTCATAGTCAGTCTGCCGGTATCCCGGCCCTTGAAACTTCATCCCCAAGGAGAACTCTGGAATCTTCATTCGGTCGGGAAATGACGGGTGAGGTAACAAGCTCTTTTCAGCTTGCAAGGGTTCAAAACCCACGTTCCTTATCGTCCAGTCAAAGAGCCGCACCGCAGTTCTTAATTTCACGACCTCCTCTTCCGACAACTGCGTTTCGGCTTGGTTCAACCATTCCGTCAAAAGAGGATCTTCCTCAGCCTCACGATCCACCCACTCTGAGATTTGGCGAAACAGGTAACAATCCCTCAGGTACTCAGTGTCCGAAGCGACGAACAACGGACTCTCGGTGAGTTCCCGGACTTTTTCCTCGGGTAGCACTTCACTAATGGTGCTTAGCAACGAGGTGACTTTTTCGTCCCCAAGTACTTTTCCTTCACTCCACCGATTCAGATGGTAGATCACCTCACGTTGCGCCTCCTGCCGATTCAATTCGACAAGTCTCGCCAATAAACTGTGAACTTCACCAAGATGATCAACGTTCGTGTCAGCCTGAATTCGAGCCTGCTGCTGGCGTTCGATTGCCCGTATTCGAGCAGTGTTGTCACTGCAACCAATCAGCACACCGGTGGCAGCAATGATTCCAAGCAATAATATTTTCTGTGGCATCACGATTACAGTTGCATACTTTGCAGGATTCATGAATTTCCGCATCGTTGAGTTTGCTTCCAGCTCGACATGGCCAAGGTCAGGGAACGCGAGCCGGAGTAACCGGACCACCGACAAAACATGAAGCGTGCGTTTCACCCGTTCTACAGAGCGAAAGCACCGTTGAATCAACCGTCTGCCATCAGCTCCTGTGCGACTTCACGCAACTTTAGCAAACGCTTGATGGTCGCCTCAAAGGCATCCAGCGGAATCATGTTCGGTCCATCGCTCGGTGAAGTCTCCGGATGAGGGTGTGTCTCGAAAAAGAGTGCGTCGGTACCGATTGCTACGGCCGCGCGGGCCAATGGTTCAACCATTTCACGGTTTCCACCGGTTGCCCCCCCCAAACCTCCGGGCCGCTGCACGCTGTGAGTGGCATCAAAAACCACCGGAACGCCCAAATCACGCATCAGGATCAGTGACTGCATGTCATTGACCAGCCGTCCGTAGCCAAAAAAGGTTCCCCGCTCACACAACATCACGCCGCCATCCCCGCTGCCCCGAACCTTGTCAACAACGTATTTCATGTCCTCGGGCGACATGAACTGTCCTTTTTTGACGTTCACAGGCCGCCCGGTTTTAGCGGCGGCAACCAGCAGATCGGTCTGGCGAGCAAGAAAAGCCGGGATCTGCAGCAGATCACAAACCTGAGCTACAGCTTCCGCCTGCTCTGGCAGGTGCACATCGGTGGTCGTAGGCAACCCAATCTTGCGGCCAATCTCGTCCATCATGCGAAGCCCCGCTTCCAAGCCTGGCCCCCGTTCTGCCTTCAAACTGGTTCGATTCGCCTTGTCAAATGAGCCTTTGAAAACCACGTTCACATCGGGTCGCTCGTTCAACCGAGCAAGCGGCTCCGCAATTTCCAAGGCAAGATCAACCGACTGCAGCACACACGGCCCCGCGATCAACAACAGCGGTTGCCCCTGACCACACAAATAATTGCCAACCGTCACACTGCTCATGAAAATGCTACCAAAGTTGGATGGAAAACAGATGACTCAAAAAGAATCATCGGGAATCAAAGTTTCGGCTAACCTGCCGTCGACGGCAAGCCGTCTGTTAAGAATCTCGAATGCCGTTGTTCAATGAATTGTTCCGAACTCCCATGAAATCCGAACTCCCATGAAATCTGCATTGCGTCCTCATTGTCCGCCATTGCCATCACTGCTTGCTATTCCATGGCGTCATTCACTGCTGGAACGATCAGCGGCACCGCGGCCGGCAAGGTCACGATCGCAAGAGGCAACTGGCCGCCGTAGTCACCATCCAACTGATAAGCCACCGGTTTCTTTGATTCGACCTGAATGGTTTTCCCTCGAAGACGCGTTACATCCTCTGCATCCAAGTGCCGCCCTGTCCAAATACCTGCAACATAGCGTAGTCCACTCACAATGGACCCTCGCTCAAACACAATCACATCCAGCAGCCCATCGTCTCCCAGAGCATCGGGCTCAATCTCCAACCCGCCACCGTACTTGGGTAAATTGAAACTCATGACCCAACAACACTTGCCGACCTCAGTTTCATCAACGGTTAACTTCAACTGCGGAAATCGATACCTCAGCAAAGCATTGAAAATCGGAACCAAATAGCTGAACCGGTTGATGTGCCCCTGACGTCGCTCATGCATCTCACGAACCACCTCCGCATCAAATCCACAGGTCGCCATGACCAGAAATGGCTTACCGTTTGCCAAACCTGCATCAAGCATAAAAAGCTGGCCGTAGCGAATCGTCTCAAGCACGGCCGCGGCATCTGCCACCTGCCCAAAGTGCCTCGCCAGCAAATTTTCAGTCCCCAACGGCATTGGCAACACGACCACGCCACCTGGCTCAGGCTTACCTTCAGCCGAAACGGATAAATTACCTTCCGGGACGTGATGAATCTTGTCGTCGGTCAAGAACAATGTGGCGCAGGCGAGTGAAAGGGTGCCATCACCACCAGCAGCAACGACAATGGTAGTGGTGCCGCGTCCTGAATTTTCCGAACACTTGCTACTAGCCTGGTCCTCGCCATTTTCTTGACCCTCGCTCACCAGTCTCCGCAACTGATCAACTTGGTGCACAATCTGAACATCAACTCCGAGTTCCCGCAGCAACATCTCGAGACGTGGAATTTGATCACGACCGATGCCACTTCCCGCCTTCGGGCTGGTGAAAATCAACACTCGAGCTGATTCTGGCTGCTTAAGACGGTCCATCGTTCGAACTCTGGGGGATCATGCGAGTAGATTTGAGTAATGACCGAGTTGAATCCCAAGTAATACGAGGATCAGCAACAAGAGCCTTTCATCACTGAAACTATACCGAAATCTCGCATTTGCATCGCTCCGAGAGCATTTTAGCCACCCCAACGCCGCAATTATCGATTCCATGTCAGGGAATCAGCGGCACGGACCAAAAACGTGTCCTAGGCTTTTCCAGTAGGTCAGAGTTGGTTTGATCCAGAATCCTTCTGATCCTTGCAATCGGCACGAAACAGCCTGCCAACTACAGCAGAACCTGTTCGTCTGTTCCCTTCATCGCATCTGAGACCGTTGTCGTGAATCTTTTTCGTCGCTACTGGGGTGCATGCCTCATCGTTCTGATGGTCGTCGTTCATGCGGCGGTGATTGGGTACGTGCGAAGTCGGGTTTCCAGACTCAGCAGCCTCGACACCACGGTTGTTGAGATGGGCAGCTACCGTATTCAACCGGTGAACAATCTTTCCAAGGTTTACCACTTCAAACTGCATGCAGTTGTTGATCCTACCAAGCTGAGACGAGGCAAAGAACGCTTGCACTTGATGCGAATGCAGATCCGCGAGACAGCAGAACAAACACTCAGACAAGTCGACGAAAGGTTGCTGGAAGATCCCACCCAAAGTCAAATCCGCGACCGCCTCATGAAAATTGTGCACAAGCACCTTGAGGAACCTTTGGTTCAGCGAATGCTTATCACCGACTGGCTTGAACTCCCCGTTCAAAATGTGGATTTAAAACTCGACACACCCGTGCAAAAGCTGGCACTTCAATAGCCACCCTACAGGCCAACCGCTGCTCGACCAAAGTGAATTTCATGAACTGGCGGTGCACTGCGATAAGTTGTCATTGCACCCGTTCACGCTGGCAATTTTTCGGGCGTTAGAGCCAAGATCCAAACCAACGCCAGCTTTCATTGCAGCAGTCCCTGAAACCATTCGCTGAAATCACGCGTTGTGGGTGATCTGCTGACTCTCTCTTCGTTCCTGAGGTCACAGGCACAACGGGTTCTTTGCATTACCGTAACCAGAAGGTTGAAATCTCGTGCTCACTTAAGACTCCGAATGTTCAGTAGTATTCGAACATGAACGACTGGATAAACTAGAAGACGTTTGCATTGACCTGTGGTGGTGACGTTGTTTGCCCTGACTGCAATACGGGACCTTCAATCCCAACAGGCTCACAAGACACTCAGAGGCTCGCATGTGTGACACTTGTGATAAAGTGTTCGTGATCGCTGATGACGCTGAGTGAGGGGCGGCAGTAGCAGCACCAATCTCGCAGTGAAACTGCCTCACGCTCGTCACTTGGTATGTTCGCTCATGAAACAGACCGTTGACTTCTCTGTTTTCCATTGTTTTTTCGCAATGTAATTTCAAAACGGTGTTGTGGTTCCTGATTCTTGTCCTTGCCAATGAGCGGTTGGCTGGATTCGGAGATGTAAAGACCACCAACGTACTGAGGCTTTCTGCTCGTGTGTCAGTAATGGAGGTCAGTCCCTTTAACAAAAGACGTACAACTTCATTCAAGCTTTTCGCTTGCTTGCCGATGACATTGCCCTCGAATTTACCTCCTCGATGAGTGCATCCAAATTGATTGCGTCTGCGTTTCAGCAATTACCTTTTTGAGATCTGCTTCATTACCATCACTCCATTCTGGGAGCCCTACCTACCTGCTCACCCGCGAATCGGGCACTCTATTTTCCGATTCACAAGCACTGCCAGCGCATTCTGAATGTGCCGCGTCATGGGCTGGGCACAGGCGTGAAACAGCATCAACCGTGAAACCGCGATGCACCTAAATTCCTTCATATTTTGCATTTTTTGCTAAACCCTCACTGATTCGGTCGCCTCTGCTCCAAATCCGGCTTGTGGCAATCCCGCCTGCGTTGGTAGTTACCGGGCACTGTAGATGGAGTTTCAGCTCCACTGACCGGAATACAAGACTTTCGCGCTGTTGGTTCCAAGAGTATGCCGCAACGTTCATTGACCCTGCTTCAATTATCCAGCCTTGCCTCTCAAGCAGGCTTGAGATCACCCGTGATTTTCCGGGCTCTCTTTCTATGCAGTCTGCTGGCTGGATTGCCTGTACATGTCCACGCCCAAATGGGCGGGGCGGGAATGGGAGGCGGAAACGCTGGGGCACCACCGGCAGAAGAAAAACCCAAATTTCGTGAACATGTTCACAACATCGAGGGATTACCCATTCACCGTGAAAAAGGGGATGCAATTGTCAAAAGCGTGCGTGTGATAGGTAACCGTGCAGTAGGCATCCACAAGATCACATCAAAGCTTCAGACACGAAAGAGTCGTTTTTACGATTACGAACTTGTGCTGGGCGACGTGCGACGCCTGAATGACATGGGTTCATTTGACCACGTCACATTCAAGATCGATGAGCAGCCTGACGGCGTCGACGTAACGTACATCGTCAATGAACGCCCCATGATCACACGAGTCATTTACCATGGCAATCGGGCCATGGGTGAACGTGAGGTAAAAGGCCGCTGCGGCATCTCCAAAGGTGACCCCTTGAGTGAGTTTTCCATTGAGTCTGCTCGGCGTCGATTGATCGACTACTACCTGTCGGAGGGCTTCAATCAAATCTCCATCACGTCAGTGATCGGAATCGAAGGCGACCCTGGTGCTGTTGTTTATCGCATCAACGAGGGTCCTAAAGAACGGATCGCAAGTATCCACATTCATGGCTCGACCATCGTCAGCGAGGCGCGTCTGAAGAAAATCATTAACAGTCGCGGCCCCATGGCGGGCGTCCTGACCTACATCGGGAACGCAGTCGACATGCGAAAGATCGACCAAGATGTCGATGTCCTTGCTACCTATTACCACAACCTCGGTTTCCTGACAGCTACGGTTGGTCGCCAGATCAAATACGACGACAGCGGCAAGTGGTTAACCGTCAACTTTGTGGTCAACGAGGGACCTCGATTCAAAGTCAACGATATTCAAGTCATTGGCAACCAATACATCACCGAACAATCATTACGCCAACGCATGAACCTGAAGCCAGGCGACATGTTCGACGGCACCCTGATGCGACGCGACATCGGTGAACTCGTTTATGGCTACGGAGAGCTCGGTTACATCTATGCCGATGTCGAACCCAAAACAGTCATGCGAGATGAGTCAAACGTTGTCGACCTTGTCTACGAAATCACTGAGGGCGATCGTTGGAAAGTTGGTGAGATTCTGGTCAACATTGAAGGCGATCCCGACCTCATGAAAGAAACAACCATGTTGAACCTCGTCGATCTGCGAGAAGGTGACTGGATTGATCGACGAACACTTGAACTCAATCGAAGACGACTCGAACGAAGCCAACTGCTGGAAGTCAATCCACAGATCGCCGACCCACCAGACATCAAAGTCGTTCCACGAGGGGAGCAATTTGATGACTTCTAGAAACAAGACTCACTGCCGGGCTGACGGCCACCTCCACTCGTTCATTGTTACCTTTCAAACTTCAGATGAAGCTGACCGCATGAAGGACACGAATAGCACACCAAAAGGCCATTGGGCCAACGGCTTGGCAATGATGGGATTGCTGGTGTGCCTGACAGGATGCGTAAGCCCCCTGACGAATCAGCCGTGGTTCAAACCAGCACCTCCGGTTCCCACCGAGTCTGCAGCGAACAGATCATTCACGGTTTCTCCAGTCACCGGCCAGGCACTCTCTCCACCGGCTGATCCCGGAGAAGTTAACTTCAACCTGTCCGACATAAACCTTGGCGACTACAGCGCTGCTAACGCTCCTGCAACTGGGAATCACGCCTACAACCAGCCTGCAGCCTACAACCAAGCCGTCGCTCAGGCATCTGGCTACGCAGGTGACTTGGCAACCACGCCCAACATGAATGCAGCCACGTCACAATCTGGCGGTGCAGCACCCTATGTGGCGAGACAGTTTCCGAGCGAACCACCGCCGAATTACTCACCTCCTACAGTCGCTCCGCCATCCTTGGCAACAGCCCCTCCGACCACTGGCAATGCGGCCCCACCAAATTACTTGCCGCCTCCGGCGTCACCAGGATTTGGCTCGGGGCTTCCAGCGACTAACACCGGTCCTTTGGGTCCTCCGATTTACGGCACCGCTGATGGCGCGCCAATGGTTGGGAACACCGGGATCGCTGAGCCTTATGCACCGATCATGCCCAACATGGGATACCAACCGGGGCCAACAGTACGTGAAGCCGACTTGATCATCAATGGTTTCCCAGCACGCACAGGTCGCATCATGCTGGGTGGTGCCGTCAACAGTGACGCCGGAATTACCGGACAACTGACGATCGACGAACGCAACTTTGACATCTGTCGCTGGCCACGTTCTTTCCAGGACATGTTCAGCGGAACTGCTTTCCGCGGCGCGGGCCAGACATTCCGTCTCGAGGCAGCACCAGGCACAAACTTCAAACGTTACACCATGCAGTTTGCCGACCCGAACCTGTTCGGCTACAAACCGATCAGCATGTCCATTAGCGGCTTCCTCTACGATCGTCGATTCAATGACTGGGACGAAGAACGCCTTGGGGGCAGACTATCTTTTGGTTACCGTATCACACCCGACCTGTCGCTTTCAGCAGGGATCACGGGGCAAAGCGTCGACATGAGTGGGTACGACAAGAACACGACTCCTGTCCAAGCGCTGTCAGACGTGTACGGAAAATCATCCTTATTCTCGGGAGAACTTGCTCTGGTTCATGACACCAGAGACAGTCCCATCCAAGCTTCACGGGGCCACTTCTTTGAGTGTAACTTTGAGCAGGCTTTTGGAGATTTTTCTTATCCACGGTTTGAACTTGAGTTTCGACGCTACTGGCTGGTCGCAGAACGTGCTGACGGTTCTGGCAAACAAACGTTCTCGTTTTCAACGCGAGCTGGCTACAGCGGAAAAGACACCCCGATCTACGAAAACTTCTTTGCCGGCGGGTATGCAACCATTCGAGGCTTCGAGTTTCGCGGAGCAAGTCCGGTGCAAGACAACATCGAGGTCGGTGGTCGCTTTCAATGGCTCAACACACTGGAGTACATCTTTCCAATCACAGCTGACGACGCGTTCCGAGGCGTAGGATTTGTGGATTTTGGTACGGTCGAACCAAACGCCACTCTCAGCTCAAAATCCTACCGTGTCGCACCAGGCCTGGGCTTGAGAGTCGCCTTGCCAATGCTTGGTCCGGCTCCACTAGCTTTCGACTTTGCCTACCCGGTCGCCAAGGCCGATACCGACCAGGTTCAGGTATTCAGTTTCTACATGAGCATGGTCCGGTAGTGCCTCAGAGAAACCTGTCGACTGACAAACGCAACCAGACGGATCAAGTTGACTGGGGCGGCTCAGAGCCATGAATCTCCCCACACAAACTCAACTACCACGCCAAATACTTGCAATCAGCGGGAATTCCCTGAGTCATAACAGAACCTTTGGATTGCGCAGCCTCTCAACTGTGCTGTGAGCCCGACGCGAGGCGGCTGTGCTCAGCCAAAGCATTGTGATTGGGAGTTGCCTGCATGCACAGCGGTGTTTGAGCGATCGTGATTCAAAACACATCAGGAATCCCTGGTGAGACACCGACGCTGCGAGTTCCAAGCCGAAAAACGGTTCGAAACATTCCTCCCTTGCGAGAGAACGGATCGTCTAGTAAATTCGGGTCAGATTGGAGAGGCAGTGCAGTTTGCAAGGACCCCAGCAATCACTATCCCCTGTAGCTCAGTTGGTAGAGCAGGTGGCTGTTAACCACCTTGTCACAGGTTCGAGTCCTGTCGGGGGAGCTTTGCTCCAGTGAGCGGAACCGTCCGCTTGAATCAGACAATCTAGAAGCCGAGGTTTACCGCCTCGGCGTTTGTCGTTTTACTCGCTGTGTTTTAGAGTCTTTAAGAAGCTGGCGACTTTCTGAGAGTACTCTCTCGTTCTAGAGTTAGCAAAAACGTGCGATCCGGTTTTGGCTTCTCCGGCCGCAGACTCTCA
>Ga0315320_10000804_pt1 | contig 25869 bp, 24 predicted proteins | sample M140m21515metaG_FD_203458 | JGI IMG/M metagenome (GOLD analysis project Ga0315320, IMG submission 203458) | Ammonia-oxidizing marine archaeal communities from Monterey Bay, California, United States - M1 40m 21515 | ecosystem: Environmental > Aquatic > Marine > Coastal | place: USA: California... | reverse complement strand
ACTATTCTATTTGAGCCATACTCCAGCTTTATTTTATCCTTCGAAAAAAAAGGTTTTTTTACTATTATTGACGAATTAAGGATAAGTGCATACTTCACGAGAAGTCAATCTGTTGATTTGTTTTATAAAAAATTGTAATTGACGGAAATAATTCAATAGTTTGATACGGAATTTCAGGTTCTAGAGAATCCAGAAAATCAGTAATTTTAGGTTTTTGGTATTTTTTCATCCAGTGAATACTGTCTCTTTCCTCAGATCCGCCTTCAAGAATAAGTATTTTGTTTGTTATAGGTAAATAGTTTTCAACTGAGAAGCGATAAATATCTCCGTCGTTAGAAATGTCTATATGAATAATATCAAAGTTATCAGAATTTTTGTAATAGTTGTAGAAATCTCCATGAAATATTTCTACATTCTTATTTGAACTAAACAGAGTCTTTATATTTTCAAAGTTCGAATTTTTATACTCATAACCTTCGAATAAATCTACCCCAATAATCTTAGTATCTTCACTTGAATGACTAACAAAAGATTTAAGAGAATATCCATCAAGAAGCCCAATTTCTAAAATACTTTCTGGTTTTACGGTGCCACATATTTTTTTAAATATTACATCAAAGTTGTTCATGCTATAAGATGAGGAAAATCTTTTTTTATTCATAATTCAATTAACTAATTTTACTCCATTTATATCTATCCACTTATAAAAAGAAAATAGCCTCCAGATATTCCGTTCATCTATAGAATTAAAATTTTCTTTTGAATCAATTGAATTTAAAAAATTGGTAACTATTTCTTGGTCATCTTCTATGGAATTTAGAAAAGGGATTCCAATATTATTTATCCATGAAGAAAAATCATGACTAAAGCCTTGTTTTCTTTGATTGTGAATATTTGTAAAGCTTGCAGCTACTTTTCTCAGCTCTTTTTTAGATTTCAAAAGAGTAGTGTTCTCTTTTTGACTTTTCGATAATGAGTAGTCTAAAATTCTATCATCTAAAAATACTGGTCTAGCCTCTAATCCATTTAACATAGATGCAGTATCACTTTTTTTTAATATATTTGTATAGAGGTATGTTTGAAGGTCTATTAACTGAGTCACATCATATCTATTTTTTGCAGATGCTAAATCTAATTTACTTAGATATTGAGTAAAGAGACTAGGGCTATCAATGAAGGAAGTAAATGTATTTTGCCAGTGTAGAACTTCTTCACCTTTTCCATACTTTTGTCCACTGAAAAATAATTCAACCTTATTCGATGTGGGAATATTTTTATCTGATACTAAAGTATCAATTATTTTTGCAAATGTTACAAATAAACTTTCTAGACTTGAATTAATATAAGGGGATATTTTTTGTGCTCTATACCAGTCATATCCCCCAAATAACTCATCAGCTCCATCTCCAGTTAAGACAGCCTTTGTATGCTGAGAAACTATTTTATTTAAGTAATACGTTGGAATTATACTCGGATCACCAATTGGTTCTGGAAGTTTATACATCAACTCATCTATAACTTCATAATTCTGTTCTTCATTAAATTTAATAATTTCGTGTTCTAAATTTAAGTCCTCTGCAATTTTTACTGACTTTAGAGACTCATCAAACCTTTTATTCTGGAAGGAAAGAGAAAATGCTTTTACATCTTTACCAAGTACACTTTTCGCAATATAAGCAATAACAGAGGAGTCAATACCACCACTAAGTAAGAGGTCAACGCTTACATCTGCTTTAAGCTGATCGTCAATAACTGTAGAAAGTAAGTCTTCAAGATCTACATTTCCTCCTATGCTTTTTGATATAGTGTAATATCTCTTCAATGAAGAATTATTTATGGACCATTTTAAATAACAGCCAGGCTCTAAACTTTTAATATCGCTTAAAAGATTATTAAAATAATTATTCCCACCAAATAGTAAAAAATTTTCTAGAGATTTTTCGGAAATTTTCTTATCTGAAAAACCTGATGATATCAAAGGCTTGATTTCAGAAGAAAAGACCAAAGGATATTTCTCAGTTTCCATGTAATACAGGGGTTTAATTCCTAATTTATCCCTACTAAGTAGAACCGAATTATCTTTTGAGTCATAAAAACTAAAAGCAAACATACCATTTAGATCTGATAAGTTTTCATTACTATTTTGCTTGAGGTATTCAAATAAATGTACAGTGTCACTTGTGGTTGCTAAATTCTTATTAATCTTTAATCTTGTTTTTTGGAGGTCGTATAGCTCTCCATTATAAACTAGAAGATTTCCTGAGACATCATTCATGGGCATCTTTCCAGCTTTTTCACCAACAATTGAGAGCCTTGAGCTGCCGAAGTGTACATAGTAATTATCTTTTTGAAAGATTGTAAAATCTGACTCATCTGGTCCCCTATGGGCAATGGAATCAGTTAATTCTCGGATTAAACCCTCTTCTTTTTTATAAGATACAAAACCAACTATGCCACACATTATAAGTCAACTATAATATGCTGAATAAAGAAATTGTTTAAACATAACAGTATATAGAGATACAAAAAATGTATAAATTGAGTATCATTTATGTAGCAAATGCTTAAAACCAAAAAAACTCTGTACTTAGCTCTTTTAATATTAGGAATGGTGCCATCTCTTCTTTTTGCTTACAATAAATCATTTTCTCCTAATACTTCAACCTTTGACAATGGCTCTATTTCACTAAACACCTATGCAACTACTTGTTTTGATAAAGCTGAAGTAATCAAAAAATTAGACGACAGCACTACTTCAAAAGTTTTTATATTTGAAAATAGGGATATCTATTTATCTGAAAGCATTAAAAATATCTTCTGCCTAGGTAATGTAGTTGAAGTCTTTGAAAATGAAAAGAGCATATTAATATTCTTAGGTTCAAACCCTAAAGTTAGTCAGGCAGCAAACTTTTTATGGCTTCTTATAGGAACTGTTTTTTGCTCTTTAAAACTGAAGAATAAACATAGATATTTCTTTCCAAGTATTCTATTTTTTTATATTTCTCAACAAATAGTCGAGAATAAGGTTTTTAGTTTTGTTAATTTTATCAATGTGTTCAGTACAGCTCTAGTTATTTTATTAATTGGGTTGTTTATTTTTGATTTTGATGAGTTTCAAAAAACTAAATCATTTATATTAAACCAATTAAGAAATATTTTTAAAAATGAAATCTTCTTAAAAGTACCTTATAAATTTTATTCAACAATCAATTTTATATTAATTATGACGACTGTATTAGTAGCATACATGAAAAAATTCATTTTTAATGAGTCTATATCAGTGTACAACGATGTGTTGATAAATATTTATACCGCTGCAAAAATGTTTTTTTACAATCAGACTTCTTTTGAATCTGCTTTAAACCAACACACACCAATGGTTTCTTATATTTACAAATATTTATTCTATTTATTTGAGTATAAAGATTTTGAACTAGCCTATACCTTTTTGGTTGCCCTTCTAAGCTTGATGACTTCACTTTGTATATTTTTAATTAGCCATAAGTTGTTAGATAATAAATTAATCTCATCACTCCTATCAGTTTTCTTCTTTATATTTATGTTGGAAAATAATGCACTTAATAGAGAATTTGGAATTATAATCTATTTATTAATTTTTATAAATATTGTTTCTTATTTGAAAAATAATAGAAAAACTAATTTATTTTTTATTATATTTTTTAGCGTATTACAAGTTTACAATTTAGAATCTTTTATTTTGTCAATAATCGTCATCAACCTTCTAGTAATATTTTTTTCAACTGACAGAGCTGCAACTATTTATTTTTATGTAATTACTACTTTTTCTTTAATTATTTTATTTTATGTTTCTTTTATTGTTAACTCAGAGTGGAGTCTCTTACTTGAAACAAATTATCTATTTCACCTATTTAATATTGACCCTAATTTTCAAAATTCTACAATGTTTAAATCGTTAGGATATACCTCATCATCAGAACTAAACTTTAAACACGCGAGCTTCCTTGTTGTAATTTTCAATGTTGTGTATCAATTGAAAACAAAAGCTACAAAAATTTCGAAGTTAGATATTATTTTATATTCTTGGTTTTTTGTTGAAATCATAAGTTTAAAAATAGCTGGCCCTAGATTTTGGAATTATGGCTTTAATATCATCCTTCCAGTTATCTTAATTTATATAAGATTACTAAAAGTTTTGGTCATTGATAAAAAAGTGAATATTGGAAGAGTGTATATACCTGTGTTTATATTTTTAACTCTGTATTTCTATCCGAGTATTAATAATTTAATAAACTATAGAAACATTGATGCTAGCCACAATTCCATATCCGAAAATTATGAACATAGCGAAAAAATAAATCAGCTCATTAAAATTCAAAATGAAAAACCAGAGAGAATATTGACCTGGGTGCATCCTGGTGATTGGGATTGGATATTCAATACAAAGCACTATTTACCTGCGACTAAGTATTGGTGGTGGTTTTTTATGAAATATTATCAAACCGACTACTACATCTGGGATAAAAACTGGAATGAAGCTAAAGTCAAAAAAGATTTTTTGAATGATTTAGCTATAGAACAACCGGAATATGCAATTATAAACATTGGAATAAACGAACCGCCATTCTTCTATACAAATGTAATTGATACTTTTTATGAGCTAATTTATGAAGATTATAAATTTAAAGTTTATAAAAAATCATTGAATATTTCTTCAGGTAATTGAAGTAGCTGATTCTATAAATCAAAATTAATATCTACGTATTCACGCCTACACAATTAAGATTAATGTTAGATGTTTTCTAGTAATGATATAGCCAAAATTGCAAATATTATTTATTCTGAAGTCGCTTCACCTAAATTATTTCAAAAAAGAAATCCAAAAAATATTCAAGTTATTGATAAAAATGAAAACTTTATATTTTATAAATTATGTAAATTTGTAGTAAAAGAAGGCGATATTATATTTACCCATACGGGAAAATTAGATAATCTTTTTTACTTATTAAAGAATATAGATAAAGACTTTAATTTAACCTTAATTACACATCAGTCCGATCAAATTATTGATAAAAAAATGTTTTCCAAAAAACCTTTATGCGTTAAAACCTGGTTCGCAATAAATGTAGATTTTGATGATCCAAATCTCATCCCTCTACCCTTAGGAGTTGCTAACGAGTATTCCTATAAAAAAAATATAGTAATGAGCAGCAACAATATTATGCCTAAAATCTCAACATATCAAAAAGATAAATTAACCGTCTACTTAAATTTTAATGTCACTACTAATTATTCGGAAAGACAGTGGATTAAGGATTTTTTCGATAATAAGAAATGGGTAGAGATTGAAGATAATATTATTGAGATTGAGGAATATAGAAAAAAAGTAATCGACTCAACATTTGTAATTTGCCCACCTGGCAACGGAACTGAAACTCATAGGATGTGGGAAGCCCTTTTCTTAGGGAGCATTCCAATTGTTAAAAACCACAAAACATATAAAAACATTCAAGACTTACCAGTATTTTTTGTGGATGACTTTAAAGAAGTAACAGAGGATAGCTTAAATAAATTTTTAAAATCATTATCTAAACAACCAGATTTAAATCTAGATAAGTTATCTATTCTCTATTGGCATCAGGAGATTCAAAATAAATCAATACAAACTAATAGGCAGTTAATAATAAGAGAATCACGTATTATTTCAAAATATTTTCAAATTAAATCAAGCATCACCACAAAAGCCAAGAGCTATTCTAAAAAAGTCAAATTTTATCTTAAAAAGGTAAAGTCATTAAAAAATAAAGCTCTAAAAAATTGGAGGAACTAAATGGAGCAGTTTAATTTAAAAAACATTGGCTCAAAGTTTATATTACATCACCATCTAGGTCTAGGAGATAATATAGTTTGTAATGGTCTTGTAAATTATCTTTCAACTAAATATGAAAAAATATATATTCCAGCCAAACAGAACTTGTATAAATCTATTCAATATATGTATTCCGAAAATGAAAAAGTTGAAATTTTTCAGATAGAAAATGAGACGCGAGAAGAAGAAATTCAAGACTTTTCTAAACAAAACAATCTTAATATTATGAGACTAGGTTTTAATAGTATCCAAAAGAGACCATTTAACCTCGCGTTTTATAAACAGATAAGAGTTCCATATAGATATTCTTTTAAATACTTCAGCCTGCCACAAGATGAGGATAGAGAACTCAACCTTAAAGAGCATTTAATAGCGCATTACGGTGTTGATCCTAATAATTACTCATTGGTCCACAATGAATTCCAGTGGCCCGGTGGAACCTTTGAGCTAAAAACTGTTGATATAGATAACGCGATTTACGTGACACGAGAGACAGACTTATACAAAAATTTGTTTTTATATAAAAAATTGATACAGGACGCCACTGAAATTCATTGCATAAATAGTAGTTTTATTCACTTAGCAGAAAGAATAAATACTAATGCAAAACTTTACTATCATCATCTTAGGAAAAATAGAATGCATTTGACTAGTAGGTGGACATACGTAGATTATGAAGATTGAAATACCAATTTCATGTGGGGAGTTAGTTGATAAATTAACCATTCTTGAAATAAAAGGTCAGCATATCACTGAATCTGAGAAACTGAATGAAGTAAAAAAAGAATTTAAAGAACTAAGTGTAACTTTTAAGACTCTATTGAAAAGTAATCCATTATTACAAAAATACTATGACCAACTTTTAAATATAAATACAGAATTATGGTTAATAGAAGATGAAATTAGAGTATGTGAAAAAAATAATGATTTTGGTGATAACTTTATAAAATTAGCAAGATCAGTATATAAAACAAATGATAAAAGATTCCATTTAAAAAATGATGTTAACAAATTATTCAACTCTAATATCAAAGAACAAAAATCTTATAAAGAGTACTAAATGAAAATTGATAGAGTAATACTTGCGTCAAATGAAAATAAGAATTATTTAGATTTTTGGCCAATAGTCTCAGAAGCCTGGAAAAAACTTGATGTCAAACCTGTATTAATTTATACAGGTAGAGACAAAATTGATTTACCGGGAGAGGTAATTCATTTTCATATCAAAGATATAGATTCTGTCTTTGTAGCTCAAAATATTAGAATTCTTGCACCAGCCTTATTTCCCAATGAAACTTCTATTACTGCAGATATTGATGACCTACCATTATCAAAAAAATACTTTGTTGACAATGTTTCAGCGGTACCTGAAAATATGTTTGTTGTATATAGGTGGGGTTTTATAACGGAGACCATGATTCCAATTTGCTGGACATTAGCTAAAGGCAGTACTTGGGGTGAAATCTTTAACATAAATAGTACTGATGATATTGTTAATACAATAGCATCTTGGTACCCGCTTAATTACCAAAAAGGACATAAAAATTGGTACACCGACCAACTTAAATTAAAAAAATATGTAGAAAAATTTTCAAAGAAAAATCCAAATAGGGTAGTTTATTTCAAAGATCAAACTCTTCACTTCAACAGAATTGATAGAGATGAAGTAAGCAGTGTTATTTACAATCTAGAACATGATAAGGTCGAATATACTGATTATCATATGCCTATTCCCTTCAACCAATATAAAGACATCATAGAAAAAATATATGAACTTTCTGTCAAAAATGGCAATATTTAAAAAATTTTTTAAAGAGTTTATAAAATTAAATATCGATTTATTCTTGTTATTTTACTTTTTATTTATAAAAAAAATCAACAATGAAGAATTTGTAATCCTGACGGGCTCAGATTCAACACACTTTAATAGCTTAGTGAATCTCCTAAAGTCTTTAATAGAGTATGAAAATAATTCACAGATAAAAGTTATTAATTTAGGTATGAATACTAGAGAAATACAATATCTTGAAGAAAATTTCAATATAGAGATTGCAGAATTTGATTTCGACAACAATCCAAGTTTCCTTAAAGAAAGAGATGAGTTCAATAAGCTTGGGTCTTATGCTTGGAAGCCAATCTCTATTTACAAAGAATTTATAGAGTCAACAAAAAATATAATATGGCTAGATGCGGGTTGTTTAATAACTAGAAACTTAAAACTTTTAAAATCGATAATTAAAAAAAATGGATTTTATTCACCTCAAAGTTCAGACACGATTATAAGGTGGACTCACCCACAAACATTAAAAGCACTTGATACAAATGAAAAGGTTTATACAAAAAGAAATGTTAGCGGAGGTATTGTGGGTTTTGCTATTAACTCAGAAAAGATGAAAGACCTTTTGCTTGATTGGAATGAATTTTCTTTAAGAAAAGAAGTAATAGCACCAAAAGGTAGCAACAGACTCAACCACAGGCAAGACCAGGCTATTTTGTCAGTTTTGATTCACCAACATGGAGTTTCTAGACTTACCCCTAGAACTCACAAAATTTTTGGAATACTTCGACATCAAGATAATGAAAATTTTAAGTATATAAAATGAAATTTTAGTTCTACAATATTTAATATACTTATGAAGCTTGCATCTCAATATTTTTACAATATTCACAAAAATGAAATATCAAAGTATATCAAAAGTGACACTGAGTACTTAAATGTTTTAAGTGAAAAATCTAATATTCCAAAAGGAGTATTTAAGAATGTCTTAAAAATTAATGAAAGTCAGTCTATTGATTCTCTATTGAACAGTCAGTACTCAAATACTAAATTTGATTTAATTATACTTACTGACATTTTTGAGTTAAGTGATGACATATACCAATTATTATTAAGTCTTAAAAATTTTCTTAAAAGTGATGGAGTTTTAATACTGTCAAGCGTCAATCCATTGTGGCATTCTATTAGTAGGGTTGCTGAAAAACTACAACTAAAGAATAAGCCAAAAGTAAAGTCATACATAAATCCAAAAAAAATCGAAAATATATTGAAAGCTGCAAACTTTCAAAGAGTTAAAAAATATAACAGAGTATATATTCCTTTTAAGATATTAGGAATTGGTACTTTACTAAATTTTATCCTTTATACAGTTTTCCCATTTTTGAATATGGGTATTAGAAATTACTTAATCTATACCAATATAACCAATCAAAATGAGCAATTATCAAAGTCCATTCTCATACCAGCAAAAAATGAAGAGGGAAATCTGGAAGAGCTAGTCGAAAGAATACCAGTATTTAAAAGTGCTTTTGAATTAATTATCATTTGTGGAGAGTCGAAAGATAATACATATGAAAAATCAATCGAGATTCAAAAGAAATATAAAGCAACAGATATAACTGTTTTAAAACAAACACAAAATGGCAAAGCCAATGCAATTTGGGAAGGATTAGATAATTGCAAGCATGATTTAATTGCAATATTGGATTCTGATCTAAGCGTTGACCCAGAGACCCTAGATGATTTCTTTAATATTATTGAACAGGGAAATGCAGATTTTGTAAACGGCACAAGGTTAATCTATAAAATGGAAGATGGCGCTATGCAAAATTTAAATAAAATAGGAAATAAAATCTTCCAGTTTTTAATATCAAAGCTTATATCTGTAGAGCTTACAGACTCTTTATGTGGAACAAAAGTTTTTAAAAAAACGAATATAGAGCTAATACGTAATTGGCAGGAAAGAATGTATTTTAAAGATCCTTTTTGTGATTTTGACTTAATATTTTCTACTGCATATGCATCTAAAAGGATCGTTGAACTTCCTGTTCACTACAGAACAAGAAAATATGGAAATACAAATATTTCCAGATTTAGAGATGGTTGGAAACTAATTTTTTATTTCTTAAATTCATATTTGCTATTTAAGACAGATTCTATATACAAAAAAAACAAGGTTAAGAATCATAATGTCTAACTTAGTAACAGTAGTAATTCACAGTTACAATCGCTACGAATACTTGTCAAATGCAATAAAAAGTGTACTCAATCAAACAATGGATGATTATGAGATTATATTAATAAACGATGAATCAACAGATGAAAGATATTACAAAAATAATTTTGGTAAAAAGGTGAAACAAATAGATATAAGGAGAAATAAAAATCCAAGATGGACTGGATCGAGACAAGCTCTAATTAACATTGGAATTGAAAATGCAAATGGTAAGTATATCGCTTTATTAGATGATGATGATTTATGGCTTGAAAAAAAACTTGAAACACAAATTGGTGAAATGGAGAATAATTATTACAAATTTTCTTCAACTGAAGGTTATTTTGGATTAGGTAAATATTCTGAAGAAGAAAAATATCCTCTGTACAATACAGAACATTTTGCAAAAGTACTTAAAAAAAAATACAGATACACAAAGTATTTGAAAAGAGGTAATTTACCAAAAGTATGGACAGAAGATTTTTTAAAAATCCATAATTGTGTAATTAAATCAAGCGCAGTTATAGAAAAAGACACACTTCAAATGATTGGAGGATTTAGGGGAATCCCAAAAATGTCAGATTATGATTGTTGGCTTAGTGTAATAAAAGTCACAGATTTATTGTATATCAACGAGCCATTATTTTACTATGATGGGGCTCATGGATCAGGTCAGTATTATTGATTAACCAAATTGCAGAAGAGGCTTAAATATTCTTTTGACATGTCTTCAGAGTTAAATGGGTAGCTTAGCATTTTTTTCCTAAAGCTATCATAATACTCAATCATGTAATAAATTTTTTCCTCATAGTTTTCTAGGGTTATCTCAAGTCCAAAATCTTTACAATATTCGGTAATTCCTCCGCTATTAATGTAGAGTATCGGCAATCCACATAATGCCGCTTCTATATGATGATTACCAGAAGGTTCATTTATGCTGCCAGTAATATAAATATCGTGTTCTCGAATTTCAGAAGCTAACTCGAAGCCAGACAAAGGTTCTAAAATATTAGTGTTCAAAAATTTATATTTTTTTTCAATATTTCCAATATATGTAAATTCAACTTTATTTCTTAATGTCGGTTCAGCTAGTTTTTTATCCAAGTCCAAATAAAGTTCAAAACCTTTCATCCAGTTCGAACTCCAGTGGTGTGTTAAGATTCTAAATTTTCTGTTAACTGGTTTTTCTGTTTTCCCAATAGTATTAAAAATTGAATTATCAGATCCTGATAAAATTACCGATGTTATTTCTTTTTTGAGGCCTATGTCTAGATATATATTTCGCAACCATTCGCTAACAAATACTACATGATCAGCAACATAAGAAGAGTTTAAGTATAAGTTGTTTACTTTTTTTGTATTTTTTCTTTCATCGCACTCATTAATTCTTTGGACAACTTTAACATTTGGATTTATGTTTCTTTTATATTTTTCAACATCTTTTTTACTGAAAGTAGATGTACTGCCTCTACCTTTTCTCGGGTCTGTAAATAAAATTATATCTATATCTTTATCATTTAAATTAAATATAACATCGTGGTTATTATTGATTAAATAATTCTTAAGGTTTACTAAAAAAAGATTCCCTCCACCCCAAGGTCCTTCTATTATTTTAGAGCCAAAACTTATTTTCATGTATATGTAAATTTTAGGAATATTAAATTGTTGTGTTCTAATTTTAGTATATTATTATATTGTTTACTACGGGGGCGTGGTGAAGTCTGGAGTTCACGCCTGCCTGTCACGCAGGAGGTCGCGGGTTCGAATCCCGTCGTCCCCGCTATACGGCCAGATAGCTCAGTCGGTAGAGCACTTGTCTGAAAAACAAGGGGTCGGCAGTTCGATTCTGCCTCTGGCCACTTAATGTTATTAAATCTTAAAATATTAGTAAAAAAATATACAATAAAAACATCTGGAGTTATTCATATTGGTGCCCACGAAGGTGAAGAAGTTGAAGCTTATAAACAAATATTTGATATGGACATCCCAATACATTTGTTCGAACCCCAAAAAAAATATTTTGAAATTATTAAATCTAAATATTCAGATTCTAAAAATATAAAATTGTATGAGTATGGGTGTGGTGAAGAACCTCAAAATCTGCAACTAAACATTGCTTCAAACGATGGGGCAAGCTCATCAATATTAGAACCAAAGTTACATTTAGAAGTTCATCCGGATGTAGAGTTTACCTCTAAGGAGGTAGTAAGAATAAGGTCATTAGATAGCTTTAATATAATAGATTCAAATTTTCTAAATATAGATATTCAGGGTTATGAGCTAAAAGCTTTAAAAGGGTCTTTAAATACACTTTCATATATAAAATATATATATATAGAGGTTAATAAAAAAGAGCTCTATAAAGATTGTGCTTTAGTTCATGAAATTGACACTTTCCTTGAAAAGTTTGGCTTTATCCGCGTTTCAACGAAATATGCTTATGACACACTTCCGTGGGGTGACGCATTATATGTTGATCGAGAAGAGTTGAAAAAATTTCAGATTATGAAAAGTGTGATAAAAAAATACATATATGATGTCGAATTTTTGTATGGATGTTACATTAGCTTAAGAAAGATTTATTGGAAAATTAAATCTTCAACTAATAACTAACATTTCATTTAAAAAGAGGTATTAAAGATTGAATCTAGAAAGTAAAACACTATTTCAGCTACTTAATTGTGATACTACTGATTATACCTCTGAGAAAGATACAATTAACCACTAGGAACTTAGGAACTTAGGAAGTTACAAATCGTACCTAGTTCATTGTTTCACTTACCATTCATTACTACTCAACACACTCATAATGCCTGTATGCAATGAGCGATATTGTACGATAAATAGATTAAAATAACACTAGGTCACAAGGTTTGCCCTTATCTGAAAAACAAGGGGTCGGCAGTTCGATTCTGCCTCTGGCCACAATGAAAGATGCAAACTATCCACCACAATATAAATTGAGTAATTTAATAGATAAAAATCTGATAAATTATTTCATGAAGAAACCTCACGTTTATATTAAAAAAAAATATAAAAATTTCAATGGAGATGTGATTGAATTTGGGTGTGGTGATGGAAATAATATTAATTATTTTAATTCCTACAGTACCTACACACTCTCTGATTATGAATTTAAATTATTTAATGAAGAAAATATTCAAAATAAAAACACTTATAAATTGAAATTTGACTTAAGTAAAGACTCTTATGATCTAATTGACAACAAATATGATTTGTTCCTTTTATTTCATACTCTTGAGCACATAATTAACCCACACGAAATTCTTGAGAATCTCTACAAGGCACTTAAGCCTGGTGGAACAATCGAATTAATACAGCCTAATGATCCAAGTTTTTTATGGAACCTAGGGGAGTGGTTTGGTTCATTTAAGTTAAATACAGATAAAAAAACCTATTATTATCATAATGCTAGGGAGCATGTAAATTCTATAAAAAATCTAGATAGGTTAATTAAATATTACTTTGATAATTTAACAATTAAATATATTCCAGCACCAGTGAATATTTTAAATCTAAATCTTTTCAAAATATATACAATTAGAAAACCAAAATAAAGCTATTCCTTTTTAAATATAAAAAATTTATAAATTAAAAATTTTATTGGAAACAGGATATTTGCAATTACAAAATTTACTGTATTAAAAAAGTAAATTGAATAATCGATATAAACTCTTTCAATCAAATACCATATAAGAATTGGAACAAAATAATTTAGTAAATTAGTTGAAATAAATTTTAAGTACATTTTTAAGCTACCTCTAATATCATCTAACCTAAAAACAAATCTTCTTGTTAAAAAATAACTTAAACTAATCCCAATTAAAAAAGAGATTGTTATTGAGAGATCAGTTCTAATATTTGAATCAATATTTATAAAAACTAAATATTGAAATTGATTTAACAAAAGTAAGTTGAATAATAAATTAAAAAAACCAAGAATATAATTTCTTAACAAAGCTGAATTGTTTAGTTTATTTTTTAATAGGCTTATCAATTTATCAGCTACTTTGTATTTTCGTATATAAAATACCCGAGATAATTTTCTTGGATTAAATTTTTACAATTTAATATCGATAAAGGCAAATAGTTTTCAGATGAAAATATTGCCCTTTCACTCCCCGTATCTATTATAAATTTTTCAAACTCTTCACAGTTTGGATCTGACTCAAAAAAGTTATTTATATTTTTAATAGCTTTATACCATTCAATAATTTCACTTGACTTATAAGGATGTCCGTAATAATTATGAGAAGTAGAAATAAATGAAAACGAATCGTTATTCCAATTATTCGAGGTACCAAAAATAATAAAATTGTCGTTTGGGTTTATTAGGTTTTGCCCAGTATATAAGTTCCCATATTCTTCAAAATCTCCCCTTAATCTGTTTTCGTCGATGTTTACAAACATACTCAGGTAATAAATTACAAAAAGAAGCATAAATGATACAAAAATTGATAAACTTTCTCTTTTAAATCTTTCAGTTAGTCGATTAATTATATAAACTAATCCAAATAAATATACAATGCTTGAAGTTCTCCATGGAACAACGTTTCTAATTTGTGCTGTAATGTAACTTTCTTGAAAATTATATGTATAAAAAATTGTTATAACTGTCGTCAAAAAAATTAATAGATTTAAATTTTTTATCAAAGGATTTTTAATTAAAAATATTAAAATTATTGTGATAATCAAATATTCAAGCTCAAAGTGGAATCCTTTTGTTGTGTCATTTTCAAACAAATTGAAAATGATCTCTTTATTTGATTCACCGAAAAGAGAGAGCTTACCAGAGAACAGCCGATGCATTGGAATTCTTATGTTTGTCATAATATTATCAGCATCTAAGACAATTTGTCTAGAATCGGAAAGGGGGAGTACGTTTACTAAAAATACAATTGGTAAAGATATTATTAACAAAAAGGAATTTTTAATTTTTAAAATTATTTCATTTAAGGATATTTTATCTGTCAAAAGGTAGCTTGTGTAAATTAAAAAAATTGGTACAACATTATATGTATGTAAAACAATAGAAATAAATGAAATGACATTAGCAGCTAAAAACTTTTTATTTATCAAAAAAACAATGACGAGCAATATTAATATATCGAAAGTAGTTGGTTGAAATAAGTGAGTTATAAGCTGACTATCACCTATGCCACTTTTTATGAAACTATTTTGATATGTATTTTGATCCCATCCAGAATCCTTATAAAAAGAAAATATTGCTAGCCTTCCTGAAATTAAAGAAAAAATTAAACAAACGGTTTTCCAATTATTTTTAATTACACTTTTCACAAAAATGAACGTAACAAGAAGAGAGAAAAAATATGAAAAATAGTTTAAAAAATTGATAGATGTTATACCAAATGTAGATATTATAAATCTTGTGATACTTGAAAAAATAGGGTATGGAAAAATCATTTCTTTTAAATAATGAGAATTGAAATAATCAGCGTTGTAGTTGTGCAAAATAGATGGAAAATAATTAATTTGGTTTCTACTTAATGGGTAATCTATTCCACCTAGAATTAGACCTATATGAGACAAAAGAATCAGATAACCCAAATCTTGATTACTAAAACCTAATAATTTTTGTAAAAATTTCAAAAAAATAAGACCAATAATGCTCAAGTAAACAACATAATCAAAATAGATATATTCTAGAAATATTATTGACACTACGAGTATGCAGGATAAGTATATCAACAAATTTAAGTGCTTAAATTTTGGATTTGTTAATAATTCTAAAAATGCAACTACAACTGCAACTAAAACTAATAAATTTATAAAGTTTATAAGTGGATTTTTAAAACTAGAAAATAAATATAGCTGAATAAATACTAAAGCTAAGTTAAAAGATAAAAAAATAAGTTTTTTATTATTACTAAAAGTTTTTAACGACAGAATAAAAAAAATAAATATTGCAGAAGATAAATATATAAAAACCTTTTGATTGGTACCGCTTACAATATAAACAGATTTTCCATCTAAAACAATATCTGTAACTTTGCCAAGACACAAAGTATTTTCTATTTCTGGGAATATATATATATCTTTGTGGACAACTGAAACATCATAATTTCCGAGGACATTGATTTTATTTTTCAATGTCCAGTAGTGTTGGTTACAATTAATTTCTTGATTATTAATTAATTCTTCTAAAGAATCAATTTGATCTAATTTTGTATTGCCTAAAAATAGTATTACAAAACTAGAAAATATTAGAGCTACTATTAATATGTAAATATACTTATTACTATATTTTAACAAGGTATTAACCATTATAAGTAATTTTAGATAAATGAAAATTGATAAATTAAAAAACGCAATAAAAAACAAAAAAACTGTACTTGCTGTTGGTCCCATGAGTAAAAACTGTATTGATGCAACGATAGAGACAGCACAATTAAGAAATATCCCAATTCAATTTATCCCAAGTAGAAGGCAAATTGAAAGTAATGATGCTGGGTGTGGATATGTAAATAATTGGTCAACTGAAGTATTTTCTGAGTATGTTAAAGATAAAGATTCGAAACAAAACTTATTTCTTGCACGCGATCATGGTGGACCTTGGCAAAATAATTTTGAAAAAGATGAATTTAAAGATTATAAAGATGTCTTAAATTCATCTTTAGAATCGTTTAAAATTGATATATTAAGTGGCTTCGACTTTCTTCATATTGATACATCAATAGACATAAATCAAAATATAAATACTGAAGAAGCAGCTCATAGAGCATGTGAATTATTGTATCTTTGTGAAGAATTTGCAAAAAAGGAAAATAAAGCATTAAATTATGAAATCGGAACAGAGCTACAAGGTGAAGGGGTTAATGATTTTAGCGAAGTTGAAAATAATTTGAAAATTATAAATTCATTCTGTGATAATAATAAAATTCAAAAGCCTTTTTTCTATGTTATTCAGAATGGTGCAAAGGTATTAGAGATGGAGAATGTTGGTATATTTGAATCCAACACTCTTGAAGACTTTACAGAAGAGTTTAATAATATTAAAAAAATTAATAAACTTTGTAATGATTATGGAATATTTTCAAAAGCACATAATTCTGATTACTTAAGTAAAGAATACGCAACTCTTTATCCTGAAATAGGTATTAATGGTGCAAATATAGCTCCTGAATTCGGCGTTATAGAAACTAGAACTTATATAGAAATTTTTGATGAGTACGATCTAAAATCTGAAAAAGACATATTTTTAAAAATTGCTTATGATTCAAAAAAATGGGAAAAATGGCTAAAACCTAATTCCTCTATTTCTGATTATGAAAAAGCACTTATCGCTGGGCATTATATTTTTTCAGATCCTGAATTTCTTGAATTAAAGAGCAGAGTAGAAAGAAAAGTTTCAAACAATATAGACTTAGATGAAAAAGTTAGGGAGAATATTAAATACAAAATAAATTATTACTTAGAAAGTTTTGGGTGGAATGATTAGCCAAGTAGTAATTCCTTCTGCAGGAATTGGTTCGAGATTAGGAAACCTTACTGAGCATGTAAATAAGGCAATGATTCAAATAGATGGCAAAGCTATTATTTCACACATACTTTCATTATATCCTCCAGAAACTGAATTTATTATTTGCCTAGGTCACAAAGGTAACTTTTTAAGACAGTATTTAGAAATTTCTCACCCAGAACTAAATTTTCAATTTGTTGAAATAGATAATTATAAAGGACCTAAATCAGGACTAGGGCACACACTAAAACAAACTAAAAACTTAATAAAAGGACCTTTCTATTTTCACACAAACGATGCTATTTTTTTGAAAAAAATACCAAAATTCGATAAAGATACCATAGTTTTATCTACAAACAATATAGACAGTAGAGATTTTAGAACAGTTAGTTTATATGAAAACAATATGATAGTTAATAAATTTTTTGATAAGACAAATGAAAAGTTAGAAAATGTTTTCACTTACACAGGGGTTGCATTTATAAAAAACTATCTAGCATTTAAAGAGTTTTTAGATGATATATCAGTTGAAATTGGTGAATCAGATTATTTTATAAAAAAAATAGGAGGAGAAACTAGTTATTATTTGGCAGATGATTGGATTGATATCGGCTCAATAAATGGGATTAATAATGCAAAAGAAAATCTAGGTGGATTTAAAAATCTCAGCAAAACAACTGAAGAAATATATTTTATCAATGACAATGTAATAAAGTTTGACAAGAGTTCTGAAAATTTGTTAAAAAAAGTAACTAGAAATAATTTACTTAAAAAAATAGTCCCTCAAATAGAAAGCCATACTGAAAACTTTTTCTCTTACAAATACAAAGAAGGAGAGTTGATGGCCGACTTGTTAAGTCCCCATGAAGAATTTAATAATTTATTAAATTGGTGTGAACATAATTTATGGATAAAGCCGACTCTAAATAAAAGTGAATTAAGCAACTTTAAAAATAACACAAAAAAGTTTTATTACGAAAAGACTTATGACAGGATTAATTTATTTCAGGAAGAATTTGAATATTTTGATAACAGTTCTCAAATAAATGGGAAAGCATATCCAAAGTTAGACTCTATATTGAGAAATTTAAATTGGGACATTATTTATGATTCGATACCTTGCACATTTCATGGAGATCTACATTTTGAAAATATTTTGAAGACAAAAGATGGCTTTACTCTTATTGACTGGAGGTCATCATACGGTGATTTAGTAGAATTTGGTGATTTATATTATGATTTAGGAAAGCTGCTTCATGGTCTTTGGATTAATCATAAAATAATTAGAGATAACCATTTTGAAATTTCAATTACTGGAACAAATATAATGTTTGATATATATCAAAAAAAATCTTTAGTAGAGTGTGAAGCAATATTAAGAGAACATGCAGAAAAAATGAATTATTCTTGGAATAAAATTCAAACTATAGCCGCGTTGATTTTATTAAATATTGCACCTCTTCATCATGATCCTTATGCAAAATTACTGTATTTCTATGGTAAAGAAAAACTGTTAGGATTAGTCGAGAACCAATAATGAATGTTATTAAAAAGCCCTGGGGACAAGAAGAACTTATAGAGGTTAATAATAATTATGTTGTTAAACGTTTAACTATGAACAAAGGTCATCAATGTTCATTACAGTACCATGAAGAAAAACATGAAACAATATATGTTGTAGAAGGCGACCTACACGTAAGGATTGGTGATGATTGGAAGGTTTTTTCCCCCGGTGAGTTCGTAGCATTACCTCCCAAAATAATACACAGAATGAAAGCTGTAGATATGGATGCTATATACTTAGAATCTTCAACGCCGGAACTGGATGATGTTATTAGATTAGAGGACGACTACAGAAAAATAGATTAAATTTTCCAAATTTCTTTTAAATAATAATTACACATTTTAATTTTTGATAAAAATCCAGTATTCCATGAGCTTTTGCCTTTTGCTCTATCACCAAAGTTGACATTGAATCTTATAATTTTAGCCTTTTCTCTTTTTGCTTTAATGTATGTATAAACATCAAAAGCAAACCCATTTGGGGAATCTAATAAAACTTTACTTATCAACTTATTATTGATTAACACAGGCAAACCAGTGATATCGTAATACAATCCTTTTTTTATAATAGATGTATAGCAAGCCATTAAAAATGTGAAGACAATGTCAAAGTTATTTCTGTTTATTCTTTTACCTCTTATATAGATTTTTTTTGAGTTTATTTTTTCAGAGTCCATTATTTCTAAGGCTTCAATAAGTGATTTTTGTGGAATTTGCAGGTCTGCATGGGTCCAACCAAAATTTTTATAATCTTTTGACTTAATTGCAAATTCAAGACCTTTTTTTATTCCATTTCCCATTCCAATATTTTCTTCTATATTCACAAAATGAATTTGAGGACCTAAACCATTCTCAAGTTTATTTGCAGTTGTATCTTTTGAACCATTATTTACTAAAATGAAGTCAATATCACCACCAGAATTATTAATTATTTTTTTACAACTAGCAATTAAATCCTCTACATTTTCTTCTTCGTTATAGCATGGAATAATAAATGCAGTTTTATCAGACATCAAAAAATTTTTCTTTTAGGTGCATACATGCTTCAAACACAGCGCCTTCCCCAGCGCTTAAATTTGTCACAAAATTAGCTTTATCAACCGCATAAGAGACAGCATTTTTTGGAGCTATAGAATAAAATACTTTATCAAATATGAGAGAATCAGTGTAACTATCTCCCATGAATATTAGATTATCATTTTTAAATTTTTCAAAATAATTTCCTCTTTCACTTTCATTAATTAAACTTAATTCAAAACCCATGTCTTCAACTCGTTTTTTTGAAATCTTAAATCCTCTTTCATCTGCTGAAATAAATTCTATTTTTATAAAATTTGAAATAAGTTTCAATCCCTCATTATCGTGCGGACCGAAAATCTTATACTGCTTACCATTCGCATCGTAAAGATATTGACCAGTTGATAAAACACCATCTACATCGAGAATAAATAGATTTGGTTTAATAATTTTTTCCACCATTTTTTTGCCTTAATTAAGATTATTTTTTAATAATAGTCATTTAATATAAAATATTTTTATTATTTTATTAATTAAAAATCTTTATTGTTATATAAAACTTATTAAAAATATATAACTGATTACCAGAATTAACAAATATTATGGATAAAAAAATTATCATTTATTTTTCCTGCTTACACTGGGGAAGATAATTTAACATAACTTCTTGAGACTCTTGAACTTAATGACTCAGTTGAAAATATTATCAAATGCATATAATAACGATGATTAAATAACGAAACGCTTACTTCTGGAGCCTTGTTGTGTAACTAGCATAAATTCAAATTGAATAAGTTATAATCAACTAAGGTTAAAAGGTTATTACATATCTAAAGAACAAGGAGTCGGCAGTTCGATTCTGCCTCTGGCCACAAGTTATGAAAAAAATTGGAAACCAAATAAAATATTGGTATAGAAAATATGTACCAGAAATAATAAGAGTAATTATTAGAAAACTAATTCCTTTTTGGGTTCAGTTAAGATACTTTAATATTCAAACCAAAAAGTTTGACTCCGATATTCAAGGTCATGGGGAAGCAAAAGAACTTTTAGAAATATCTACAGAGTTGAATATAAGTAATGGATACTATGTTGATATAGGAGCTTCTGATGGATGGACTTCTTCATCCACTTTTCCTTTTGCAAAAAGTAAAAATTTTTCCGGCCTCTCTATCGAATTAGATGATAAAAAATTTAAAAAAATGCAGTATGTTTACAAGAATTTTCAGAATGCACATTTATCTAAAACAAAAGTAACCCCTTTAAATATATTGGATTTATTAAATAAATTTAATGTACCTCAAAATTTTGATATTTTAAATTTGGATATAGATTCCTATGATCTGATTGTAATTAAAAATCTTTTAAAATCTTTTAACCCAAAAATTGTTTCAATGGAAATAAATGAAAAAATACCTCCCCCAATCTACTTTACAGTTAATTATGATGAAAACCATTATTGGAATGAAGACTCTTTTTATGGATGTTCTTTACAAGCTGCATATGAAGAACTTAGTAAATTTAACTATAAGCTTTATAAAGTAATATATAACAATGCCATTTTTATCTTAAATAACCAGAATGTTAAATTTCTAGACCTTTCCCTTACAGAATTCTATGAAAACGGATATGTAAATAAACCAGACAGGAAAGAGAAGTTTCATTACAATAATGATATCGATATTCTTTTAGAAATGAATCCTGTAGATTCGATAAATTTTATAAATAATATTTTTATGGACTATCAAGGCAGGTACCAACTTAAATTGAGTCATTAAAAAAATAATATAAATACAGAACTTTCACTTACCCATTTCATTTGTTCTTATTTAATTGCGCTCATAGAGTTATAGAGTTCTTCATTAATGAGCAATAAATAACATTAAATAATGTAAAATAATGTAAGGTTAAAAGGTTAGTACATATCTAAAGAACAAGGAGTCGGCAGTTCGATTCTGCCTCTGGCCACAATTATGTTGCATATTATTCCCGCTGCAGGTAAAGCATCCAGAATTGGAGGCATACCTAAATTCTTATTACCAGTTGGAGATAAAGAATTCTTACTAGATTTTCATGTCAATTCAATAACCTCCAAAAATAATAAATTAAAAAAAGTAATAGCCACATCTGAGGAATTTTATACAACTATAAAGAAAATGGATTATGAAGCCGATTTACTAGAAGTTAACACAAAAACAATGAACGAAACAGTGGTAAAAGTATTACAAAAATATCCAGAAGAAACTGAATTTCTTTTAACAATGCCAGATACATACTTTTATGATTCAAATTTAATAAATAATATGAGTAAATTATTTGATAAAGATGTTTCAGGAACACTGGGGTTGTGGAATATTGAAAAAAGCCAGATTGGACAATTGGGACAATGTAAAATTGACCAATATTATGTAACTGATATTCAAGATAAAAACATAAATTGTGATTATAAGCTATTTTGGGGTGCAATAATGTGGAAAAAAAATGTTAATAAGTATATTGTGAATAAAGATCAACATATTGGCTTTATGGCAGAAAATGCTATTAGAGATAACTACAAATTTAATTACTCTATTGCTAAAAAAGATTATTATGATTGTGGAACTTTTTCAAGCTATAAGTCTCTTATAATTGGATAAAAAATGGAGATATTCATAAAAATATTAGAATGTGTAAAAATACAATGAAACTTGTAGTTTTAGTCCTTGATTCATATACGCCAAATTCAATAAGAAATTCTGCAATCCAAAAACAAACATGGGTGCAAGATTTTGAGGATTCCTGCGATGTTTTATTTTATAAAGCAGGAAAAGAAAATAAAAAATTAGGCCAGGACTTAATTTTGGATTGTAGTGATACCTATTCCGCAATGGGAGTTAAAACTATCAAAGCGTTTGAATGGGTCAATTCAAATTTAGATTACGATTATATATTTCGTACAAATACAAGTAGTTATGTAGACTTCAGAAATTTAATGAAATATTTAAGCAAAATATCGAAAGAGGAAACACATTACAGTGGATATATTGGAAAATTTGATGGGATTGATTACGTCAGTGGCTCAGGAATAATATTAAGTAAACTTGCTATCAAATCTATTTTGAAATTAAAAAACCAACTAGATGAATCAGTCGTTGAAGATGTTGCAATTGGGAAACTTCTTAAGTTAAATAAAATACTGCCAAAAGAAGGTAAAAGAAAGGATATTGAGTCTCATAAAGATATCCGCAATATCCACACAGACGAATATCACATTAGGTGCAGGCTAGATCCTTTTGGATATAGTAGAAATTTAGAAAAATATTTAATTAATTATTTTTATATGACTTTCAACAGTAAAAATTTATTCTTAGAGATTATATTTTCTAATGCTATGAAGATAGATAAGGCTTTTTTAAAATTTAAAAAATTTTTTAAATTTAAATTATTTACTAAGATTTAGTTATTTAAAGATTCAAATTATTCGCCAAGTCATAAACTAAATAATTTTACTAAAAAAATCTGATAAATTATTTGATAGAAAAACCTTCATCTCTATTTTGGAAAAAATATAATGATTTTAAATGAGATGTGATTGAATTTGGGTGTGGTAGTAAGAATAGTATCAAATATTTTAATTCTTGTAATTCATACACATTTTCAGATTATGAGTTTAAATTAATTAACGAAAAAAACAATAACAAAGCTTAAAACTCTATTAGGAATATTAGAAATTTAGAAAGTTTCATTACTACCAACCACAAACCAACCCTTGCTCATATCTTGATTTATTATTTATTAGCACTTAAGACACTAATAACGAGCGTATAATCAGACACAATAAGCTAAACTGATACAATGCCACATGGTTTACTCTTAACTAAGAAACAAGGGGGAGACGGTTCAATTCTGTCACTAGCTACTACATGAAAAAGTTAATAAAATATATGTTAAAGAATTCACCACCTCTCAATAGGAAGTATCTAAATTTCAAAAATTATTTTTCTACGAGAAATAAACTCAAAAAATCAAGTGGTCAGATGAAAGATAATCAACTTAACAATAAACTTTTTGAATTAATTACCAATAATGAAGTAAAAAATATTGTTGAAATAGGAACCTGGAATGGACTTGGGTCAACAACTATGTTGTTAAACATAATTGTTGAATCAGATAAAAACATTAATTTTTACTCAATAGAGTCAGATGCACTTTGCTTTAAGGCCGCAAAAAAAAATTTAAGAAATAATTTAGAAAATGTAAATTTAATTCTTGGAAGAGTTTACGAAGTTGATGATTTAGATTATGTCAATAAAAATACAATAATTGAATATGGTTATGGAGAAACAGAATATGAGTGGTTTATTCAAGATTTAAGAAGGTATAAAAAAATAAATAATGTGTTGTCTCAAATTCCAAATAAAATTGACTTACTACTTCTCGATGGTGGAGAATTTTCTGGATATGCTGACTTTTTAACTCTGCACTTAAGAAGCAAATTTATTGTATTAGATGATTGTAATAAATTTAAACAACATAATGTATTAAGTTTTATTGAAGAACACAAAGCTAATTTTGAATTAATTTATGATTCTGAAAATAGAGGTGGTGTTAAAATTTTTCACCATCTCAAAAGTGATTAATAATTACACAATTGTTTTACTTGAATATGTTGAATGTCTTCATAAAAACTGTGTCTCGCTGACTATTAAATAGTGTTTTATTATATGCTCATAATTATGAGATTTTGCAAATTAAAAGTATTCTTGTTAATTATTAATTTCAAAAATCTTAAAACCATCTAAATCACCTGAAAGGTAATAGTTTTTCTCAATATAGTTTCTGAGAAAATATGGTTCAGTAATAAAATTTTTTTGAATAATCACAAATCTTGGTTTCTCTAGTTCCAAGTCACTAATAAATATTTTTTCAAAATTATTACTATAGAACTTATCAGAATCAAAAGTATAAATTGAAGATTCAATATAGTACATATTGAACCACCACCACATTCTTGATGAGGGTAAAGAGTTGGTTCTAAAATAAACTTCAAAATTATTATCAAGCCCCCAAATATAATTTAGTTCTGGATTCTCTGAAGAATTTAAACTGTTTCTGTTAATGTAATCTATCAACTCTTGTTGTTCTGATGTTATATTTGACATGGTTTGATCATTATTAAATCTATATAATTTAATTTCATTTAAATCATTAAATGAAATAATAAAAAACAAAAACAAAAAGCCCAAAAACATCATAAGATTCTGTCTTTTAAAATGTTTTAACAAATAAAAAATTGTTAAGACTGGAACAAGATAAACAAATAAAAGCAATATTTGAAAGTAGTTTACAAATCTTGGCCCAGTAAAAAAGAGATGTACTATTTCTGAAAGAAAAAATATATAGAAAATTTGAAATAAAATATTTTTAGTTTCATAAATATTCTGGAATTTTTTTGAAAGAGTAAAAAGAAGTAAAAATAAGATGGATGTTGTAAAAAAGATGCTTGAAAAAGTTACAGCACTATATCCATTAAATAAGTGATAATTTAGATAATCAAAAATTAAACCAAACATACTGTTAACGTCAGTTTCCTTAAACAAGCCATTATGTAAATAAACTTCAAGTGGCAACCTTTTTCTTATTGTGCCAAACAAATGAAAAACATAATTTAGCTGGATAGTTTCATGTAATTCTTTATTCGAAAAAAGTATCAATGAATAAACAGCTGTGGAAAATAAGAATGTAATTTGAGAATATATAAAAAATTTTTTTCCTAATTTAAAAATTAAAAAAATATAGATAATAAGTAATGAGATAAAGTAGCTTTCCAGAAAAAATACAGATATTGCAGTAATTAATGACCATATTATTACATCTTTTTTATTAAAATTTTCAATAATTTTAAAAGAATATAATAAAAGCAATATTTGAAATACAATACCTATTGTCCTATTGTCAAACAATAATTT
>Ga0315320_10000802_pt1 | contig 25898 bp, 21 predicted proteins | sample M140m21515metaG_FD_203458 | JGI IMG/M metagenome (GOLD analysis project Ga0315320, IMG submission 203458) | Ammonia-oxidizing marine archaeal communities from Monterey Bay, California, United States - M1 40m 21515 | ecosystem: Environmental > Aquatic > Marine > Coastal | place: USA: California... | reverse complement strand
TCAATTAATTGCTTGGTAGATCTACGACTTGATTCAGCCCAACTACCCCATTTTTCTGCTACTTTAATGGCACTTTGAATAAGTTCTTCAGATTCCACTAATTCATCAACCGCGCCATATTCTAGTGCTTTATTACCATCCCATACTTCATTATTAAAAAAGAATTTTTTTGCTTTTTGGGTCCCAACAAGTCTGGGAAGTAACCACGTAGTACCACCATCTGGAGATAAACCCAGAGAAAAGAATGCTGCAGCTAACTTTGCTTCTGGGATACATACTCTATAATCTGCACAGAGGGCTAAACCTAATCCTCCACCGGCAGCAGAACCATTTATTGCCGCAATAAAGATTTTCTCAGATGCACGAATTTTGAGTTGCATAGGATGGAGAAGTGAAGTCAGACCACCTACTAAATCGGCAATGCTACCATTTTCAATCGCAGAAGCAAATGAATCTATATCGGCTCCAGAACAAAAGAATTTTCCACTCCCTGTCATTATTATTGATTTAATTGATGAATCTTCCAATAAGTCATCCATGATATCTGACATTGATTTCATTGATTTCATATCTAATCCGTTCCTTGATGTTTCTGCTGATAGCGTGACCAAAGACACTCCTTTAGATAGATGTTCAACTGTAATGGACATAAATATCCGAGAAGGTACTCATTATTTATAATGCGTGAGTATCTAAAGTGAGTACTCCTCGCATTGTCTATGCAAACACGGGATCGACTGTATATCGATGGAAAATGGGTTCAACCAATAGGGACTGGGAGTATAGGTGTAATTAATCCTGCAACAGAAGAAATAATAGGGAAAATTCCGGTTGGTTCGAAAAAAGATATTGATAATGCGGCCTCGGCTGCAAGGATTGCATTTGATTCTTGGTCAAAAAGTAGTATAAAGACACGAATAGATATCCTAAATGCTCTCTCAAATGCATTGAAGGAAAGAGGAGAAGAAATCGCTCAAACAATTACTGCTGAAGTTGGAACACCAATTGGATATTCCAGAGTAGCAATGGTAGGAACACCGAGAGTTGTTTCTAGAAGTTATGCGAAAATTCTAGAAAATTTTAATTGGGAAGAAAAAGTGAGAAACTCAATTATTTGTAAAGAGCCTATAGGTGTTTGTGCATTCATCACGCCTTGGAACTTCCCTCTGCACCAAATTATTGGCAAAGTTGCTCCTGCTATTGCTGCTGGCTGTACAATGATATTAAAACCATCAAAAGAAGCACCATTAAGCGCATTTATTCTAGCAGATATATTACATGAAATTGGGTTGCCGCCGGGAGTTTTTAACTTAGTTTCGGGACATGGATCTGAAATTGGAAATTATATGTCGAGTCATCCTGAAGTCGATATGGTTTCGTTCACCGGATCAACAGGGGCAGGAGTTTCAGTAAGTGAAGCGGCAGCAACTACTGTAAAGAGAGTTACATTAGAGCTAGGAGGGAAAAGTGCGAATGTGGCTCTAGAAGATGCTGACCCAACTTTGGTAGCAAAGAAAGCCATAGGAGCTTGCCATCAAAATAGTGGACAAACATGTTCTGCACTAACGAGACTCATCATCCCTGAATCTATGAGTCAAGAAGTTTACAAAATCATAGCAGATAAGAATAATTCTTACACTGTAGGAGACCCTTTGGAAGAAAGCACGAGGTGTGGCCCCATGGTAAGTTTAAGACAACAAAAAAGTGTTAATGAATATATTGAATCTGGAATAAATGAGGGGGCTACTTTGATTTCAGGAGGACTGGGGGTGCCAGAAGGTATTTCCAAAGGGTACTATGTGAAACCAACCATATTTGCAAATGTTTCATCAAATATGAAAATTTGGAAAGAGGAAATTTTTGGTCCTGTTTTAGTGATTGCAACTTACAAATCAGAAGAAGAAGCTCTTAGATTAGCAAATGATTCAATATATGGCCTATCTGGAGGGGTATGGTCTAAAGATGAGGGGAGAGCAATAGAATTTGCTAAAGACATGAGGACGGGCCAGGTCAGCGTAAATGGAGGAGCATTCAATGTTAGTGCACCTTTTGGCGGTTACAAACTTTCAGGTAATGGAAGAGAGCTTGGGACCCATGGACTTAATGAGTTTCTAGAGATTAAATCTATACAACTTTAGGCAACAATCTTCACTATTTACCAATCCACTTAGGTGATTCTCGATTTAAGAAAGCATTGACCCCTATTTCCTTATCTTCGGTGTCAAATAAAGCCACAAATTCTGACCTCTCCATCCGTACACCTTCGCTAAATGGAAGATCCAGTGAGGCTCGGACAGCACGTTTAGCAACTTTCGTAGTATAGGGAGATTTCCTCGCAATATTTTCTGCTAACTGCATAGTAGTTTCTTTAAGCTGTTCAGGAGAAGTTACTGAATTTACCAAACCGTAAGAAAGCGCTTCTTCTGAATCAATCATATCTCCTGTAAGTACCATTTCCAATGCTTTACCATATCCAATTAGTCTACATAATCTCTGAGTACCTCCACCTCCTGGAATTAATCCTAGATTTATTTCAGGCGTACCAAACTTCGATCTATTAGAGGCTATTCTAATATCGCAAGAAAGCGCCAATTCAGTACCTCCTCCCAAAGCAAAACCATCAATCATAGCTATTGTTGGTTTAGACAGATTCCATACCCTTTCCCAAGCATTATCTTCAAAGAATGGCCTAACATCATCTGAATTTTTCCCTACAAATTCAGAGATATCTGCGCCTGCTGCAAAAGAAAATGGTTTTGATTTACGGCCTTCAAGAGGAGTATTTGGAGGAGCACCGGAGATTACTATTACTCTAATTAAATCGTTAGATTCAGCCATTTCACATGCTTCTTTCAAGGATTTATGGGAATCAGAATTTAACGAATTTAGTTTATCGGGACGATTTAAAGTCCAAATTGATACTAGACCCCCCTCTGGGAATGTATCTTCAACTGGTATATTTTCGATTAGTAGGATATCATCGCTCATGCATTGGCGAAGAGGAATGAATGTTTGAAAGTACGGTTGGCTCAATTTCATTCTTTTTCTAGATGAGGCGGCGGCATAGGGGGAAGCCCGGGTGGAGGAGGCATGGGTGGAAGACTAGGAGGGGGAGGCATAGGAGGAAGTTCGGGCGAAAATTGATCACCATCTACAACTAATAAATCTGTTTCCATCTGCTCTGTTTCTTTTTTCTTACTTTCAACTACCAAAGGGATGGTTAACTTCAATATTCTAGTATTATCAATCCTTACATAAGATACTCCAAGAGGTTTAGTATCGTCATATTCTTCAGATTCTTCTATTATTGTAAGTCCATGATTTGGATCATTCAGTAAAGTGGCAAGGTCTTCACCATCTTCTACTTCAGTCCATAAACGAGCTTTTGCTGCTCTTCTTTCTGCTAGGGCCATTCTTCTCTTCCTTTCTAAAGTTGAACGGATTTCTGCTTGTCTAGATCTGCGTTGTTCGACAAAATTTTCTATTTCAGACTCCATTTCAGATTGAGCATCGGAGGTGATTACCAATTTTTTAGCAAGTTTAGTTCCTTCAACTGCTCCAACATTAATACCGCTAAAATTGGGAGGTGAGGGGATTATTTCTGGAGTGTTTACATTGAGAGAAATTGTCTGCGGTAAAGGCAAGGGTGGCAACGGTGGAGGAGCAATAGATGATTTTTTGCGAGTTCTTTGTAGTTTCTCTGTATCTTCGAAGTTAACTGATTCTTGTTTTAATTCTGAATCTGATTCAACATTAGGATTAACTGTCTCTTCAAATTGAGGTTCACTGGGGATGATTTTGGGAGACGAAGATATCAATTTTTGATTACCAGTAAACATCAATATCGCTAGTACAGATAATAATACTACTCCACCTGCAATTGAAGAAATGAAATCTAGTCTTCCTATGAATATAAGAAACAAGCAAGTGCCAAAAATGAATGTGAACCAGCCAGTAATTCTCATCAAGGAAGGCATAATATCGTGTCTGGGAGAGGGGGGCCTATCTTCACTTTGACGGATGGCTGAGTTTATCATAAAGAATTCTTAGAGACTCTCCTCGATGAGATTTAGATTGCTTTTCATAATCTTCCATCTCTCCAAAAGTATGGCCACCACCCGAATTAGGTATGAAAATCGGGTCATAACCAAAGCCGTTCGAACCTTTAATCTCAGTAGATATAGTGCCCGAACATTTCCCTAATGCATGAAAATATACACCATTACTATACAAAATTGAGTAAGCACGATATTCTGCATTACGATTCGATTCATTCTCAAGAAGTTTAAGAATGCCTTCATTTCCAAGAGTTCCAAAAAAATAAGAGGAAAAAACACCGGGGAAGTCATTAAGAGATTCGATAAACAAACCGGAATCTTCCACTAGCAAAGCATAATTCTCGAAATTAGTATCTGAAATTAACTCTAAAGCCTGTTGAATTTTAAATTCAGATACAATTTCTATTTTCGATGATTGAGGCTCGATGATTTTTGGAGCTAATCCATCGATAAGAAACTGTTCAACTTCATAACCTAATTCGGATAAAGTCCGGTTTGCCTCAATAACTTTATTTTTATTACTGGTCAGAAATAGTACCTTCATAATAATCACTCATATATCTAGGCATGATACCTTACTCGCCTTCTAATTAAATTAAATCTTTCAATAACATCTGGCCCGGATGGTAAAACATTGTCTGAAGAATTAGTTAGATAGCCGTCAATCATTGATTCTACAGCGCCATTTTCTTCATAGTGACTTGCATTAAGGCATTCATGTAACACTTGTAGATCGAGGCCTAAATGTTCTATTTCAGGCGACATTTTAGAGAGCCCGAAATCAATTAAAGTTAAATCATCATCTTGATTTATTAACACATTATGTGTAGTTAAATCTCCATGAGATATTCCTAATTCATGTAATTGACGTATCAAACCGCCGAATTTTTTAATTTGTTCAATATTAGACTCACTATTCAACAGAGATTCATACAAAGTTACACCTTCTATTTTCGATAAAACAATCCAACCTTCATCTATATCTACATCAAATAATGAGGGAGATGGCACTTTAGTTGAATGTAATTTTCTTAGTACCCTGACTTCTACTGAAAGTCTTTGACGTGTTAATCTTCTATCTAGGTCAGGGTGACGATATGAACGATTATTACGTTTTTTCAAAATAGCTTCCTCCCCCATCCAATACCCCGAAAATACAGTCGCTTCAGCACCTTGATGAATCATTTTGGAAGGTTTCCATAGCGGCACCGACTCATTATCCATGCGTACCGGAGATGACATACCTTGAAAGAGGTTAAACCTGACCAATGATTGAAATCATATGTCTATGGACCTACCAGCAGCACCTAAAAGTAAGGGAAAAGTGATTCCTAAGATATATTCGGAAGAGGATATCGTAGAAGAAGCGAGGAGGTTAATCAAAGCAATAAAGCAGCCTGAAAGATGGACACTTGAACACTGTAAGACAATAGCCGCATATACTCTAGAGATTAATGAACTAAAAAGGCAAAAAGATGTTTATCTTATTGCTCATTCATATCAAACACCAGATATCATATATGGTGTAGCCGATGAAGTTTCAGATAGTTATTCTCTGTCTAAATCTGCTAGGGACGCTGAACAACAGATAATTCTTTTTTCTAGTGTTAGATTTATGGCAGAAACTGCAAAAATACTCAGTCCAAATAAATTAGTTATACACCCATCACCAAATGCAGGATGTTCATTGTCAGAAAGTATTACTGCTAAAGATGTGAGGGAATTAAAGAGAAAATATCCAGGAGTCCCGGTGGCTTGTTATATCAATACTACAGCTGAGGTAAAAGCTGAAGTGGATGTATGTGTCACAAGTAGTAATTATCTAAAAATTTGTGAAAATTTACCAGGAGATGAATTAATTTTTATTCCTGACAAATTTATGGGTGAGCATCTACAAAAATCATTAGCTGGAAAGAAAAATGTCATCATTTATGATGGAGTATGTGAGGTTCATGCATTATTTACTGGCGAGAAGGTTCTTTCGTGGAGAGAAAGATCGAATGAGTTAGGAATTGATCTCCAGGTGTTAAGTCATCCTGAATGTTCAGCAGATGTTCTAGAAGAAAGTGATTTTATAGGAAGTAGTGAAGTTCTGATTAAAGAATCTATTAGATTAGGAAAGGAAGGCAAAAATAATATTATGTTAATTACCGAGTGCGGGACTGCTGATAGGGTACTAGCAGAAACTAATGATGAAATGAATATCATTGGAACCTGTGTAATGTGCAGACATATGAAGACAACTCTATTGGAAGATATACTCCAGTCATTGAGAGACCCGAGAGATGACCAAATAATTCAGTTAGAACAAGAAGTTATTGAAAAAGCTAAATTCTCTCTAGAAGAGATGTTTAGATATGCTGAAATTTAATTACTAATTCTTTTCTCAGTAGCAGCTTGATGAGATAGTAGCAGCAATAATGGGATTAACATTAGTATTGCTGATTGTAATACAACAGATGAATACTCTTCAAAGGTTTTTTCCAATGAATAAATAACTAATGTTGAGTCACCATTTTCATTAATTTCAATCCATGTTACCCCATTATCAAGTACATGAGGATTTTCTTGATCAAAATTATCAACGGTTATTTTGATTGCTTCCTTATTTGGATCTTCAATATTCCAGATAAAAACATCTCTATTGAAATCTTCAGGCACGAGATTGGGTGTAGGGTCAGTGATTTGTCGCTGAAGAAAAGCAATATAATCCCCTTCGATACTGGGAGATTCTGATGGCCACAAAGGATTGGAAATCATCTCTTGGTTTCCGGTCAAAGCATCTACTAAAATTAATCGATTTAGTGGACCGACATCAACTAAAACAACTATCAAATTACCTTCCATTTCAATATCGATAATTGTCGAGTTATTATAGTCGACAGGTGTTTCATAGAATTGATCAAGATATGCGTCATTTAAGGGATTTGAGAAGTTTTCAATTAATATATTAATTTCAATTCCTGGATTAAACGGTGTGGTGACATTTATCATAGGGCCTTTGATAGTATTATATGCCGAAGCGAATAATTGACTTTCTCCTTCAATTGCGGTTAACTCTTGGATATAACTTGAGGAAATCAATTCATTATTAATCACGTTAAAAACCTCCATTGTGTTGTTGTTAGCTATGACTAAGCAAGGTTGTCCCTGGTTATTCTCAATAATAGAAACTCTGTCTAATTTATCATCATTAATCAGACTAAATATCGGCTCAAAAACTTCAATTGAAGAATTATTTAATTGGAAAAAATCTAATCTTAATTCGTCGAAAAGTACAAGATTATTATTTGATAATTCGATTTGAGGGGCAGAAGTCCAATTATTTCCTTCAATAATTGCTTCTTTCTGAGTACTTACGTTCCATAACTTGATTGTTATTTCATCACCTATATCTTCAACTCCAACCACCCAACCTTCTGAACCCGCAGCATTTGTGGGGTTAACACCTTCAATAGGAAAATCTTGATGCGTTGCGTCCCATAGCAATACACCACTAGTTAAGATTAATACTGCCGCAATAAACGCCTTTGTCTGGCTAGAACTCGGCTGCTGAATTGGATGAAAGAGCTTCTTAGTAATTACCCAAGACTCGGAAAACCATTTCTTAGGATTATCAATTGCACGGGCTAATCTTCTTGAAAATAATCTTTCGTCAGCGAATTGCCAAATTGGTATATGTGTTTTGGCTGTAATTTCAACTGCAATCATTGCTACAATAATCCCACCAATTATATCTGAAACCCAATGAATTCCAAGATAAAGTATTGTAAATGCTGTTATTATTATGAAAATCATCAGTAATCTCCTATATCTTAACCATCTTTCATCTGAATCCCATCTTTCCATAGTTAACCATATTGCAAAAGGTAGGCCAATATGCAAACTTGGCATACCATTTGTAAATGGATCAATCTGTATGAACCAATTATGAATTTCCGGTGTTAAATCATAAGCTATTGTTTCCATTTCCGGAATATAGTTCCCAGTTACTCTAACATTAAAAAATAGATAGAATGGGATAGCTAGGATATAAACCCAAAACATCGATAATGAAACCCTATCAGCCATATATCTATCATCGAAGAAAATCGGATATATGAACGAAGAGAATGTTACTGCCATGAATCCCATGACGTAGAAGTGTGTTAAACCAAAAGAAAGCAAGGAATTATTCAATGAATCTTGTATCCACCAGACAATGTCGCCCTCTATCGCGTAAATGTAAGGAGTCATGTCAAGTTGAGTATTGGCCATTAGAATCCTATCTAATTGATCTAGTATGTCTTTCCACAAGTAAACAGAAAAGACAACTATCATATGAGCCCAATATCTTCTAAACATATCGATGAAACTGGATATGCGTATTTTAGCATAATCAGGCTTAAAAAATGGCATTAAAGAAATGCTAATTATTATTGCTCCAGTAATCCAGGTAAGGTAAATACCACTCGCCACTGCCATATTACCAATATCACTCGGGAAGACTACACATCAAGAAACTGACCCTTCTATGAAATAATCATTTATGATATTCGAACCGTTGGACTGCTTGGAAGTTCTAATGTTTCAACTACTTTTTCAACGATTTTATCGAAGGCCTCCGCAGTTGCTCCATCAGGTTCTGCTAATATGCGATGAACTCCATCATCTCCGCCTCTCACAATCCCTGGGTCGAAAGGAAGAGAGCCTAGGAATGGAACTGAAAGATTTTCTGCTGCATCTGAGCCCCCACCACTCTTGAATACGTCCAGTGTAACTGACCAATTTCCATCTGAATCTGAAATAGTTTCTATCATATTACCACTCGGTCCCTTTATTGATACCTTAGTATCTGAATCAGTAATTCCATTGATTGTATATCCACTCATATTCTCTACAACTCCAATAACTGGAATCGAAATTGTCTTAGCAAAATTAATTGATTTTCTACTATCTAGTAATGCTACTTCCTGTGGCGTAGTTACGATGACCACTCCGTCAATTGTTGGTAGACTTTGAGAAACAGTTAGTGGCTCATCACTAGTTCCTGGGGGGAAATCAATTATTAAAGCATCAAGTTCACCCCATTCTACGTCACCAATGAATTGGTTTATTGCTCCCAATTTTATAGGTCCCCGCCAAATTACGGGCTTATCTGGGTCTTCGATTAAAAATGCCATAGAAATCACCTTAATACCATGAGAACCGATTGCAGGATGAATACGGCCATTCTCAACATGTAAATCTGTACCTTCTAAACCTAACATTTTTGGGACATTCGGGCCGGTAATATCAATATCCATTATTCCGACTTTCTTACCCGTTCGAGCTAAGGAAAGTGCCAACCCAGTAGCTACCGTCGATTTACCAACACCTCCTTTGCCAGACAAAACCATAATCTTATGTTTAATATCCTGATCTATTTTATTGATACGTAACTTCCTTTGCATTTGTTGATATGCTTGTTCCATCTGAGCTTTTTGTTCGGTTGAAGCCCCAGGTTTTTCTGTTTTCTGTTCTGATTTGCCTTTATGATGACTAATCGGAGGTTCTGACATGATTAATGCGCAGACTAGACTATACTTCAACCCTAGTGAAGATTAATTTTACAATTGATATCAAGAAACTATATCGGTATATTTGATTATAGATAGCTTCTAGGACACTATATGAAACTACTATTTGTTTGCGTTGGGAATACTTGTAGAAGTCAAATGGCTGAGGCTTTAGCGAAAAATATGGGATTTGAAGTACAATCAGCGGGAACACATCCCGGAGAAAAAATAGCAGAAAATGCAGTAAAGGTAATCAATGAACTAGGAATTGAAATGAAAAACCAATTTCCTAAATCTGTCGATACAATAGAGACAAAAGAGTATGATAAAATTATCAGTATGGGATGTGGAGTTGAGTGCCCCGATCTTCGAATATCATACGATTGGGGCTTAGATGATCCAGTAGGCAACGATATAAATTTTTATAGAAATACTAGAGATAAAATACAATCCTTGTTAGAAAAATTGTCTCAAACTCAGACCGACGCTTAGAAAAGTGACTCGGGTTTCCCGAAGTTCATACGAGTGTAGTGTAGTGGTTATCACCGGGCGTTGCCAACGCCTGAACCCGGGTTCAAATCCCGGCACTCGTACCATAGACTAATCGAAATCGGGATTACGCAATACCATTAAAATACCAGCAAATGACAAACATAATACGATTAGTAAACCAATTATAATCAATACTGACCTATTATCTAATATCCAGTTATCTGTAATAGATTCGTCTGTTTTATCTAGTTTAATTACTAAACTTTGATCATCTAAATCTGTAGTAGAAAGGAAAATATCGGTCCCTCTTACAAAAATTTCTATCTCGCCATCAGGTAAACTTGAACGAGCAAAAATCTCTAAAGAATATACTCCATCATTGGCGTTTTTATCAACACCAAGTCCGTCATCCTTCATTAAAATCCAGTTATTTGACTCCCCTATGGGTGCCAGTCTACCCATTTTTACTTGGACCGAGGATAGACCATCTGGATCAATCATAACTATTTCCAATACTTGAGAAATTGGATCCCCAGATTGAGGTACTGATACTGTATCAGAGGCATCATTGCCTCTAACAATTGAATAATTAACAAAGGCGGGAGCTTCATTCTCAATAACTAAAGTAGAACTAATTTCCCCCCCATCTACAAAGAAACTAGTTATCAATCTAGAAGAATCATTTCTATCTGTCAACCTAATAGGGACTAATCTTTCTCCTGGAGAAATACTCGTTGGAACCTGAAATTGACCTACCCACATTGAGTCTATCAATGTAAGAGGTACTGATTCACCACCAGCACTGATTAACTCTATTGAAACAGACTTTACTCCATGGCCATCATTTGCTGAAATTGATACATCCACTATATCTCCTCTTTTGACTACATTAGGTACAAAACTAAGAGATGACATTACAGGTGCAGGATTAAGAATATTGATCTCTGAAGAAAATGTAACAGTTTCCCAATAATCATTAATTTCTATTTTAACTGTTTTATTGCCAAAATCGAGACCATTTGCAGTTATTAGTGAAGTCCAAACATTATCATGAATAATACTATCTCCAAATAATCCTCTATCCGATAATTCAACATTACCCAATCCGAATTCTGACATGTCTACTGATATGGAGACTATGTCATTATCTACATCCTCTACAAAAATTTCAAGATGAGATTGTCCGCCTTCAGTATATAAAAATCCCTCTCTAAACTGAATTTTTTCTATTATTGGTAGAGTATTTTCTTCAGCAGTGATTATTGAAGGTGAACGAATTTTATCTAAAGTTTGAATTTCATGAAAGTTAACTTGACTCTCCAACAGAGGTAAATTAATTGAACGATTTACTCGATGGAATAACCCGGCCAATATGCCTTCATTGATCACGCTACCAGATGCTTCTGTATTTTCACCATAATCTCCTATCCAGTCAATTACATCAACAATATGACCATCAATATTTACTTCCCTAGTTTCTTGGACTAAAATAGATAAAACAAGGTCTAAATTTCTAGATAAGATAATTTGATCTCCAGAAATTAGAATCTCAGGAATTACGCCTGTTTCTTTCGTAATAGGCGAGGATTCAAAGGAACTGGCGGTCGGCCTTTCAGGTTCTAATTGTATAGGGGAATATTCAGGGAAATCATTTGACGTCGTTCCATTATCCTCAATATATTCATATCTAATTATTGGATTTTCCCAGTAAGATTGAGGTACTATATATTCATAAGTTAAATTATGCTCAGCATTTATTTCTTCATCTATGATCATGAAAACAGAAGATACATTCAGCCAATTCTCATTTCTAATCTTATTAACCTCAAAGTCATTACCTGTATAATTTTTCTGAATAACTTTATCTTCGATAAATCGGATTATTCCAAAAGAACCAGAAACGTCTCCGTCATATGTCCCATCCACTCTTAATGTGTCATGAAGGATAAATCCATTTCTATCTTCGAAATGTAATTTTTCGACAGTTCCGTTGGTGTAGACATATGGTGCTTCTTCAGAAATAAGAGCGTTAAATTCTGCATTACCAATATACTTCAACAGATGCTCTTCTTGAACCCCATTTACCCACAAGTCATTATATCTGAACTCTTCTAACTCAAGATCAATATTACCATCTGCAAAATCAATAAAACTTGTAGCATCGGCTTCTAAATTTATATTCTGGTATTCACGAATACCGTCTGAATCAAATGATTCAAAGAAGAATGATGAAATATCACCTGATATGAATACTGAATCATTGTCAGAATTTTCTAACAGCTGCAATATACCATTTCCATCAATTAGTAAATGTTCATTATAACTATCTTGTGATAATGTACGGTTATACGTTGCTTCAGTTACATTGACTGAAATCTCCAATCCGTCCTGAACAGTGAATAAATTTCCTTTACCGCTCATTTCAAACTCTTGTCCAACTAATTCTTCGTCGTAATATGTCTGATTAAGCCAAACCTTATCCAAATCTAGTTCAATATCCATATTTTCAAAATTAAAAAGTTCAAAACTTCCAGAGCCTAATTCATTTGATATTAGGCTTGGACCAATTCTCTGCTGCCATCCTCTACCCTCAAAGAATAAATTAGAACTAGTTTCTGATGTACCTAATACATTATTTTGCCATGTTCTGTTGCTAGTAATTTCATGATCAGCTATTGGCTGATTCCAATTTGTTACTCTGATAAATCTACTACAAGATGCTTCTAAAGTCTCAATTGAGATCTCAATCTCATCCTTAAAAAAAGGCTGTTCTGGTAGAATAATATCTATTTCTCCACCGGCTATAATGATAGCGGAATTAAATTCGTTACCAATTGTTTGATTCTCACGTTGATGGGTTATTGATGTATCAACTAGATGAGGAGTAGAACCATTCTCAAAAGAAGGATTAAAGGAGACAACATAGCGATGTGTTATAGTAGAATTGTATGTTGAAAAATTATCATCAAGATCTTCATTTGGAATATATGTGACACCCCAATCTGTAAGAATTTCGCATTCAAAAAATTCATTTTCTTCAGCTGAAACTAATGATGAAAAGCTACTAAAAGATAAAATTAAAAAAATCATAAAAGATTTTTGCACTCTGTACATAATTATCTCTAAAGGAATTCGCATTAGAAACTTTGGGGGTAATTGATTATTACAAAATATCTAAATCAAGAACTTAGAATAATGGTTCTTCCCAATCGTCTTCCTCTCCTGATCTCTCTTTCCAGAGATTAGCCGGCATATCATCATATATTCCTGCATAAGGATCTTCATCTTCGACTTTTTTAGCTCGCATATCCATTGCTGCAAGTGCAAATGCCTCTGCTGAAGATTTAAATTTCCAATAATGAATCCTCCATTCTCTCCCGTCCCACAGAGTAGTCTCTTCGGATTCAGTAGTCAACAAATCATAGTCTTGTAATTGATAAAATAGATTGCGATCATTTGGCTCCAATGCATTATCAATTATTCGATTTGAAAACCCAAAGAAACCTAATGCATGTTCAGCAATACCCTCTGCTACAACCGTCTCCATACCTTCGTCAACTTTACGACGAATGGCTTGAGTTAATTGTGCTAGTGTTAAACCCATATCTCCGACTCCAATATTCATTCCATGGATGGGTGTGACTTATCAACCATACTTTACACTGGTTTCAAATTTAATTTCAATCCCGAAGCCATTAATCGAGAGGTACTGGTCGTAATCATCATGGAAGAGCTTGGCAAGGTGACTTTCTTAGGCTTGGAGGAGGATGAAAGTACGCATCATGATATCGTAATCCTACCAATTCCTTTTGAGATGACAACAAGTTACAGAGAAGGAACTGAACTTGGGCCAAAAGCTTGTATTGATGCAAGTTTACAGGTAGAATTATTTGATGAATTATTAGATGAAAACTTACCCTGTGGCTACAAAATTTTTACTTCGGAACCTTGGAATAATGAAGTTAACAGCCTTGCAGAAGCCCTAGAAAGTATTGAAAAATTTTCTTCAAAATGGGTTAATGGAGAGCAATTTCCAATATTTTTAGGTGGAGAACATGGAATATTATTACCAATAATCAGATCTTTGAAGAAACATCCAGAAGTTGAAGGAAAACTTGATCGATTGACAATCCTACAAATTGATGCTCATGCTGATTTAAGAAATGAATTAAATGGAGAAAAATTTTCTCATGGGACCGTAATTAGAAGAGTTTTGGATGAAGGAGTGGGTAAAGTAATTCAGGTAGGAATAAGAACATACAGCTTGGAAGAAAAAAATATAATTGAGAGAGATGAAAGAGTGAAAACTTGGTTTGCAAGAGATTTAATCCATATGGATTCTGAAAAATCAAATTGGAAAGAATTGATATGCCAAATTAAGAATTTATCTGGCCCCGTATGGCTCAGTTTCGATATAGACGGATTGGACGGTTTTCTAGTTCCTGCAACTGGAACACCAGTACCTGGAGGGTTATCTTTTTGGGGGGCAAATGAAATAATTATCGAATTATTTAGTGCTAGCAATGCAAAAATAATCGGTGCAGATGTAAATGAAATTTCTACATCTTCAAATACAAAATTGACAGAATTCTCTGCAGCCTTGATAGCTACAAAAATTATTGTAGGACATATTATTAGTCAAAAAGACAATCATTAAAAAAATTCTTTATCAAATTAGAATAGGATTGAAACTTTACGAAACAATTCTTTGTATAATTGGATGTAATCGGAAAGTTATGATTACGTCAGTGAGTAATTTTCTAGAAACGGGAAATATAATGATAATACCACTTTTTCAAGATACCAAAAAGGCACCTAATAACACAACAATAGGTCTCAGTAGAAGTGCAAGTATTACAGTAAAATCTGCTATTTCTAGTGAAAGTTTTGAAGGAAAGGAAGGTAAGACAATTTCCATATGGACAGAAGAATGTCAAATAATACTTCTAGGAATGGGGGAGAATAATAATCTAGATACTAAGAAATCGAGAGACATTGGAGCGAAATGTTTCAGTAATCTGCCCGAAAATCTAGGGAAAAATATAGTTATTAGGTTTACTACTGGATGGAATACTGAAAAAATGGCATCTTTTGTAGAAGGAATGATCCTGAGAGATTATAAATTCGATAAGTATCAAGAAAAGATTGATGATGAGAAACAAAATGAAGGATGGACAATAGTCTGTCAGACTACAAAAAGATTTAGAGAAAATCTAGATTTAGAGATTAAGAGACTTTCTTCGATAGCTACAGGTGTACATCTCGCCAGAGATTTAGGGAACGAACCAGCAAATCGACTTTATCCAGAAGAATTTGGAATAAGAGCGAATAATTGGGCCATAGGAAAAGAGAATGTTGAAGTTGAAGTATGGGATTTCTCTAGACTCAAAGAAGAAGGAATGTATGGACTTGTTGAGGTAGGGAAGGGAAGCATACACAAACCATGTATGGTATTCTTTCGCCTAAATCCTGATTCAGATTCTGAGAAGCAAGTCCCTTGCATAGTAGGTAAGGGTATTACTTTCGATTCAGGAGGAATTTCGATAAAAGGTAGTGCAGGTATGGATGAAATGAAATTAGATATGCATGGTTCTGCTACAGTTTTTGGACTTTTTCAAGCTCTTTATGCTACAGGTTACCGAGGTCGAGTTAATGGTATAACATGCATGGCTGAGAATATGCCAAGTGCTGAAGCATATAGGCCAGGAGATGTGATAGAAACATACTCTGGGAAAACAATCGAAGTTCTAAATACGGATGCAGAAGGACGGAATGTATTGGCAGACGGTCTGTGGAAGGCTAGTGAATTGAATCCTTCTTACATAATTGATCTAGCCACACTAACTGGTTCGATTGTTGTTGCTCTGGGTCATGAAGCAACTGGTTTGTTTGCAAATAATGATAGATTGTCTGGAAGAATAAATAGGGTAGGGAATGAAGTAGATGAAATTTGCTGGCCTATGCCGCTGTTGCCTGCATTTGAAAAACAAATGACTTCTTCAAAAATTGCAGATGTAAGAAATCAAGGTAAAGGAAGATGGGGCGGAGCAATACAAGCTGCAGGATTTCTAAAACAGTTCGTACAAGAGCGAGAAGACAATGATGGAGGGAAATCTCAAATTCCATGGGCGCATTTAGATATTGCTGGAACAGCAGGGATTTGGGGGGGAGAATCAAATGCTTTAGTTGGCCATGGGGCCACGGGGGTCCTTGTTCGTACTCTACATCGATTAATCACTAAGGAAGAAGAAAATTACTCCTGAGGCGATATAAAAAATATGGCTAGATAAACAAGTGCTAAAGTTCCGCCGGTAAATAATGTAAGTAAAGAAAATGCCACTCTAGATGCAGTAGATGTTATTCTTAATTTCCTTGCAATACCTGAGCATACACCTAGGAGTATTCTATCTTCACGAGGTCTGACAAAGGGCTTGGCACCAACTTTAATGTTCTTGAGTGCGAACTCATTATCCATAATCTCACTCATCAGTATCGTCGTCATCGGAGTCCAAAACTTCAAAATCCGCCTCTACTACATCACCTTCTTCATCTGAATCATTTTCTTCTTCGGATACTTCTGCAGATGCCGCTTCATATAACTTAGATGACAAACTATGCATTAATTCTTCCAGCTCTTGTATTCTTGATTGAATACTCGTTTCATCAAGATCTTCATCTGAAACTGGTTTTTCATCTGTGAAGATTAACGACTCTAATTCATTCAACTTTTCAAGGACTGGATTAACAATCTCTTCTGATAATTTCTCTTTTGTCTCATCGATTGTTCTTCGGGTTTGATAAACTATACTATCAGCAGTATTTCTTAATTCAACTCTAACTTTCTTACGCTTGTCCTCTTCTGCAAATTCTTCTGCATCAGTAATCTTTTGCTTAATTTCTTCTTCCGATAGTGAAGTCTGACTCTCTATTTTTATTGATTGTTCAGTGCCTGTACCAAGATCTTTAGCTGAAACATTTACAATACCGTTAGCATCAATATCGAAAGTCACCTCTATCTGAGGGACTCCTCGAGGAGCCGGTGGTATCCCCATAAGGTGAAATCTGCCAAGAGTAATGTTATCATTGGCAAACTCTCTTTCTCCTTGTAATACATGAACTTCTACCGCTGGCTGACTGTCCGCTGCAGTAGAGAATGTCTCTGAACGCCTAGATGGAATTGTTGTATTTCTTTCAATCATTGTAGTCATAATTCCGCCTAATGTTTCTATTCCTAAAGTTAGAGGGGTGACATCGAGAAGGAGTACGTCGGTAACTCCCTCATCGCCAACAATAATTCCTGCCTGTAATGTCGCACCTAAAGCTACTGCTTCATCAGGATTAATGCCTTTGAATGGTGACTTACCAACTTCTGATTCGATTGCTTCTTGAACTGCAGGAACACGGGTTGAACCACCAACAAGAATTACCTTATCTACATCGCCTTTACCAATTCCTGCATCTTTCATCGCTCTTCTTGTTGGAGACATTGTTCGCTCAACTAAGTCTGAAATTAAATCTTCAAATTTTGCTCTAGAAAGTGAAAGATCCAGATGCTCAGGTTGACCATCTTTCATGGTGATAAAAGGTAAGTTTATCTGAGACATAGAGGTACCTGATAACTCAATTTTGGCCTTTTCTGCTGCCTCACGCAGACGACTCATCGCTTGCATATCTTTTGTCAAATCGATTCCAGAAGATTTCAGATATTCACTTGTAATCCATTCAACAATTACATGGTCAAAATCGTCACCACCAAGTCTGTTATCCCCACTCGTGGCCTTAACTTCTATCTGCGGTTGGCCATCAACCTGATAGATTTCTAAAACTGATACATCGAATGTACCTCCACCTAAATCATATACCAGAATAGTCTGATCTTCGTCCTTGTCTACACCATAGGCTAAAGCTGCAGCAGTAGGTTCGTTGATTATTCTAAGTACTTCTAATCCAGCAATTCTGCCAGCATCTTGTGTGGCCTTTCTTTGAGCGTCGGTAAAATAAGCTGGACAAGTTATCACTGCCTGTGTAACTTCACGCCCTAAGTATGATTCTGCATCCGCCTTTAATTTCTGTAAAATAAAGGCTGAAACTTCTTGTGGGGTATAGTCATTATCATCAATATTCTGGACCCAATCAGTACCCATTTCTCTTTTTACCGAAAGAATTGTTCTTTCTGAGTTTGTCACAGCCTGTCTTTTTGCAGTTACCCCTACCAGCCTTTCACCGTCTTTACTGAAAGCAACTACAGAAGGAGTTGTTCGAGACCCTTCTGAATTAGCTATTACCACTGCTTGACCACCCTCAAGAGTCGCCACACAGCTATTTGTCGTTCCAAGATCTATTCCAATTACAGGTCCACTCATATTATTCACTTCCAATTTCAATTATTATTTCTAATATCGAATATAACATCTAGTATGCCATTATTTAGGCTCCATTCAACAATCTGACTTACAGAATCGGGTAAATCAAATTTCTTAAAAGGTCGTAATTGAGTCGATTTCATCAACTGGAAAGCCTTACCTGAATCAATCAAATTTATTTCCAACTCAGATTCAACAATATCTAATTCACCAGAAAGATCTACAGTTGCATAAATTCTATCTTCATGGGCATAAATATCAACTTGGGGTTCTTGATCTTCATTTTCTTTTTGATTTAACTCAGCATCAACTACTGGAGTGGGATTATTCACTTGTATGTTAACACCCATATTTCTAAATAAATCGGAAAAACCATTCGAACCATTCAACATCGATTCCATAGTTTTTCTAAAATCATCCGAATCTCCATTGATATCGATTTTCATATCCTGATTAGATAGTTTCTCTGGATTAATTCCCATTTTCTGAAATTGATCACGGACTTGTGAAAGCATATTTCTAAGAATCTCAATATCCATTGGCATACCCATGTCAGAAAACATTTTGGCCATTTCTTTGAGCATTTGCTCTTCCCATTCATCTCTAATATTTTCATCCATAACTGCCACTACTTAACTTAAGGTTGTATAGTCGGAATATGCTATCCTTTATCAACCTCTCGATTTGAAATCTTTAATCGAAAGAGGTAATCATAAATGTTAGAGCCACGGGAGCGGTTTCAAATCTGTTAAGTCAGTCGCGAGGGTATATGTCAGATGCTGAACATGAAGTTGCCTTGGAGGATACTGACCGTATCCATGGTAGGACCGCTTTAGTTCGTAATGTCGCTGCTGCTGTTTCCTTGTCAAATGCCGTTAGGTCAACATTGGGACCTAGAGGGTTGGATAAAATGCTTGTTGATGAAGAAGGAAATGCAAGCGTCACCAATGATGGCGTTACAGTTTTAGAAACTGCTAGAGTCGAACACCCTACTGCAAATTTACTAATTGCATCTTCGAGTTCACAAGATCGTTCAGCTAGAGACGGCACTACTACGACAGTGATTTTGATGGCTGAAATGCTGCAGAATGCCTTGGAATTAGTTAGGTCCGGTATTCATCCTTCGATAATAATTAATGGGTATAGGATTGCTAATAAAAAAGCATTAGAGGAAATCAAGAGGATTTCAGTTGAGGCTGACAATAGGAATTTAAAAGCATCTGTAATTAAAACCTCGTTACAAGGGAAAATAGACTCTTTTTTAGCAGAACATCTAACTGAATTTGCCTTAATTGCAGCGGAAGCGCTAGTTGATGAAGATGGAGGTCAAGACTTAGAAAGATTGCGAATAAAAAGAATACAAATTTCAGGAGGTAGGGCATTAGATAGTGAATTATTACCTGCATTGGTTCTAGCGAAAACGAAACTTATTGGAAACACTCCAACTTTTTCCCATGGAGGCAGAATTGCAATAATTGATGGAGCTATTGAAGAAAGGAAATTAAGTTTGGATGCCCAAATTGAAATTAATGAATTAGGCGCTCTGAAGGATTTTCAGACTCGCAATGAGAAATATCTTAAAAAAATAGTAAATCATCTAAAAAAATTAAGTGTAGATCTACTAATAGTTAGAGAGGGGATAGCGGATGAAGCTATTACAATGCTCTCAGAGGCAGGGATTACAGCATACAGAAGATTCGAAAGGGACGATCTAGAAAGATTATCAAGATTAACAAAAACAAATATTATCAGAGAAGTTAGAAAAATTACTAAAGATGATATTGGAGAATACTCGTCTCGTTCGGAAGAAAATATTGGTGGCATAAATTACACAAAGATTGAGGGAGAATATGGTGGTGCGATGACCGCTATCATTAGAGGTTCTACTCCCGAAATCAGAGATGAGGTCAGTAGGTCATTTGACGATGCTTTGGGAGTAAGCCATAGATTAACCAAAGAAGGAAAAATTCTACCTGGAGGGGGGGCAACACAGATCCATTTGGCTAGAAAACTTAGAGAATACGCTACAACACAATCAGGTCGAGAGCAGATGGCCATTGAAGGATATGCAGCTGCTCTTGAGATCGTTCCTCGTACTTTAGCTGAAAATGCAGGCTATGACCCAATAGATATTGTTCTGTCTCTCTCTGCTACCCAAGCAAAAAAGGAAACTCGAGGACCTTGGATTGGTCTCAATGGAAACTCTGGTAAAATTATGGATATGTTTGAAGAAGAAATTTTTGATCCAATATTTGTTGCAGAGCATGCAATTTCAGGAGCTACAGAAGCCGCAATTAGCATCTTAAGGATTGACGATGTACTGTGGGCAAAGAAAGGTCCTGAAACACCAGATTGGAGCAACCAAATTGAAGATAATTAATATTATTTTAAGTTTCTAAGCATATCATTAACTATAGACTCTATGTCAAATCTTGATTGCCAGTTCCAATCATTTCTTGAAACCCGATCATCTATAGAATCAGGCCATGAATCAGCATAATTTTGACGTATATCTGGTTTATATTCACAAACAAAATTTGGTAATTTTTTATTTATTTCAGACACTAATTCTTCAGGAGTGAAGGAAACTCCAGATATATTATATCCACAACGTGCCGAACTGAGAGAATCAATTGGTTCATCCATCAATGATATTGTAGCCCTAATTGCATCATCCATATACATCATAGGAAGACGTGTTTGAGCGCTGAGGAAACATTCATATGTTGATTCTTCCGAAAGTGCCGCATGAAAAATGTCAACCGCATAATCGGTAGTTCCGCCACTAACAGGTGACTTCCAAGAAATCAGTCCAGGATATCTGATTCCTCTAATATCTACCCCATATTTCTCATGATATACCATTCCTAAAATTTCACAATCAACTTTAGTCATTCCATATTTAGTTGTGGGATTCAGTGGAGTAATTTGGGGCGCATTTTTGGGTGCATCGGGACCGAATACAGCAATAGAAGATGGAGCAAAAACACGTAAATTGAATTCTCTAGCAGCCTCGAAAATATTTCTCGTTCCTTCTACATTAATTAATTCGCATAAATCTGGATTTTCTTCCCCTTTAGCGGAAAGTATTGCAGCCAAATGATAGATGATTTTAACTTTCTTTTCGACTACTATTTTGAAAATTCTATCTTTATCTAAAACATCTAGATTGATATATGGGCCGTTTTGAATGCATAGATGATCTTTTTTTTCTCTAATATCGCTGGCGATAACATTGTCAGAGCCATAAATATATCTTAATGATTGTACTAAGTCAGTACCAATCTGGCCGAGAGCACCTGTGACTAATATTCGGCCACCCTCGTGTCCAACCATAGATAGCCGGAGAGATGGAGATACTTAGACTTAGCAAAGAGAGTTTTTTGGACTAAGTCTAAGGAATGTTGATATGTAAGGTATGTTGGCTTCAAACCCCGTTGATTGAATGAAGTATGTTGTTGTCACGGGTGGCGTCCTATCAGGACTTGGAAAAGGGATAACTGCTAGTAGCATCGGAGTATTGCTAAAATCCGCGGGACTGAGCGTCACTTCTGTTAAGATTGACCCGTACCTCAATTGCGATGCAGGGACTATGTCCCCATTCGAACATGGTGAAGTTTATGTTTTGGACGATGGCGGGGAAGTTGACTTAGATTTAGGAAACTATGAGAGATTTCTAGATATCTCTCTCACCAAAGATCATAATATTACTACTGGAAAAGTCTACAAATCTGTGATTGAGAGAGAGAGGAAAGGGGATTATTTAGGAAAAACAGTGCAAGTAATTCCACATATAACAAATGAAATTCAAGAATGGATAGAAAGAGTCGCAATCATACCAAGTGATGGAACAAATAATACTCCCGATGCTTGTGTAATTGAATTGGGAGGAACTGTAGGGGATATTGAAAGTGCACCATTCATTGAGGCTTTAAGACAATTTCAATTTAGAGTTGGGGAAGAGAATATTTGTTTTGTACATGTAAGTTTGGTTCCTGTTATGGGTCCAGTTGGTGAACAGAAAACTAAGCCTACACAACATACTGTGAAGGAGTTAAGAGGTCTTGGAATTATTCCTGATATTCTTGTTTGTAGATCTGAAAATCCATTAGATGATGAAACAAGAGAAAAGTTAGCAGCATTTTGTCATGTTTCTCCAAAGGCAGTTGTTTCGGCTCATGATGTATCAAACATATATCGAATCCCAATTCTATTAGATGAGCAAGGAGTTAGTAATGTACTTTCAAAGGAAATAAGTTTTGATTTACCTGAGTCAAGGCCTCTACTAGATGATTGGATAAAAATGGCTGAAACGGTAGATAATTTAGATGAAGTTGTGGAAATCGCAATGGTGGGAAAATATACGGGACTTTCTGATTCGTACCTTAGTGTTATCAAAGCACTACAACATTCATCATTTGAAGTAAACCGTAAACTTCAAATTAATTGGATTGAGGCAGAAAATTTAGATGAAAAAGTAAAGCTAGAGAGTTTAGAAAAGTATACTGAAGCATGGAATAATCTAAAGAATTCTGATGGAATAATTGTGCCCGGAGGTTTTGGAATTAGAGGGATTGAAGGGAAAATAAAGGCTGCAGAATATGCTAGAGTGAATGAAATACCCTATCTAGGAGTATGTTTAGGATTACAGATAGCTACAATTGAGTTCTGTAGAAATGTATTAGGTATGGAAAATGCAAACTCTACAGAATTTGATGAAAATACACCTCAGCCAGCAGTATTATTTATGCCAGAGATATCAAAGACTCATATGGGTGGTACGATGAGATTAGGTACAAAACCAACTCCATTCTTAGTAGAGGACTGTAAAATGAAAAGACTCTATGGGAATCAATCATATGTTGACGAAAGGCATAGGCATAGATACGAAGTGAATCCAGAATTAATCTCAAAAATTGAAAATGCAGGATTAATCTACGTAGGTAAAGATGAAACTGGCCAGAGATGCGAAATTATGGAGTTAGAAAATCATCCATATTATGTAGGGACACAATATCATCCAGAATTTAAATCGAGACCAGGGAGGCCTAGTCCTCCTTTCTTAGGACTATTGAAAGCCTCAATAGGTGAAAAAATTTGAATTAATCGACTATTATTGGTAAAACTCTAGTAGTTCTGTAACCTTGCAATACTTTCATATATTTCTTCTCGGAAAATTTCCCATCTAACTTTTTATCTCCCGTTTCTATTCGCAAACGACGGACGGAAATTAATTTGGCGGGGGTAACCACACCTAATATTTCATCAATCGGTATTTTCCTTAGAACACTTGGCGATAGTTGCAGATTCCCTCTTCCAATAAGGAAACCTTGACCTCCCATAGGAGATAGAAGTAGAGTCACTTGGCCTTTGTGTGAAGAAAGAATTTCAATCAACTGCTCTTCGTTAAGATCGGTTCCTATTTGCTTGTTCCCTAATGTAGCATCTATTCCTAGCACCGTGCCTTCAAATCCTATCATATTTGAGATTGTTCTTAATGTACCTCCAGAACCCCAAATAATAAGTCTCTGGTCGTCTATTAGTAACTCTCGAATATGGTCAGCAAGTCCTTCTATGATCTCTTCCTCACCAGTGGCCTCCACTCGCATTTTGGCACCTTGCATCCACCTTGGAGAAGCTGGAGTTTTTGCTTCAGCATACAATCTAACTACCCATTCGCCGTTACGATACCTATCTTCATCTAAATCGAGAACTTCTGTGCTAGATAGTAATAATTCTCCATTCATCCATGATGAAAGTACTTCAGCGCCTGCTTTAGGAGATGAAGCAAAACATCCAGAATGCATCTTTACGCCACATGGAATACCGATAACCGGTGTAATCGATTTATTGTGAGAATCTAATGCAGATACTATATCTCTCGTAGTTCCATCGCCACCCGCATAAATTATCAAATCTACATCATAACCGATTAAGAGAGATACCAACTCGAATGTATCAGATGGATTTGTAATCCCTGAAGATTCATGAATAAAATTAAAATTACCAATTGATACTTTATCAGGTATCCACTCACTACCCATTCTACCTTTACTTGTAAACCATTGAATTTCTTGTTTATTATCATAGATCTTGCTAAAATAATTTAATGCATCTCTTACTCTTGGACCGGCCCTATCTTTTGCACCCATTGAACGTGCATATTTTGCTTGACCATCGGAGCCTTTGAGCCCTAATCTACCACCTAGACCTGCATCAGGATTAACAAGTAAGCCGATACGCACCATAACACTCGCAAAGGGCGTGTGTTAATATCAATACAGCCTATGGGTTCACTGTAATGCGCATCGTAATTGCACTCGGTGGGAATGCTCTTCTTCGTAGAGGAGAAGAAATGACTGCAGATAATCAAAGAGAAAATATCAGAATTGCAGCAAGATCTTTAGCACCAATTATTGAGGAACATGAAGTAGTAATTAGCCATGGAAATGGCCCTCAGGTAGGTTTACTTTCTTTACAGTCTGCCGCTTACAAGGAAGTAGAAGAGTATCCTCTTGATATTTTAGGTGCACAGACTCAAGGCATGATTGGCTATATGATTGAACAAGAATTGGGTAATTTACTACCAATTGAAAAACCTATAGCCTCCATTCTAACAATGGTAGAAATAGATCCGGAAGACCCAGCCTTTTCAAATCCGACAAAACCTATTGGACCTGTTTATTCTGAGAAAGAAGCTAAACAATTAGCAGAAAATAAAGGATGGGATATAAGACGAGATGGTGAATATTGGAGAAGAGTAGTTCCTTCTCCTGAACCTCATCGCATCTTTGAATTGAGACCCATACACTGGTTATTAGAAAAGGGAACTGTAGTAATATGTGCTGGTGGAGGAGGCATTCCTACATCTTATGTTAACAAAGGTAAATTAGAAGGTGTTGAGGTTGTAATTGATAAAGATAAAGCTAGTTCTTTACTAGCTTTTGAATTGGATGCCGATTTACTAATTATGGCAACAGATACAGACGGAGTATACGTTGATTGGGGCAGTGATTCACAAGAAATTATTTCAAGAACAACACCTGAAGAAATTGGTCAATATACATTTGATAAAGGATCAATGGGGCCAAAGGTTGAGGCTGCTTGTAGCTTCGTCGAACGATCAGGGCAGAGGGCGGTAATTGGTTCTCTCGGCGATATAAAGAAAATGGTGAATAGTCTGGCGGGAACACAATTTACACTAGAATAATATTATATTTGTAGATTGATAAGTAAGGTATTCATATCATTGTTGTACCTGGCAGATTAAGGAGACACGGTGGATGTCAATGATTAGTGTAGAAATCAATGGTAAAGAAACACATGAATATACTTCTGGAATTACTGCCGGAGACATCTTGCTTAATGTCTATGGGAAAAGAAGCGGGGCTGTGGCTGCAAATATTGATGGTATAGAACGAGATATGTCATTTATAGTCAATGAAAAT
>Ga0315320_10000800_pt1 | contig 25926 bp, 18 predicted proteins | sample M140m21515metaG_FD_203458 | JGI IMG/M metagenome (GOLD analysis project Ga0315320, IMG submission 203458) | Ammonia-oxidizing marine archaeal communities from Monterey Bay, California, United States - M1 40m 21515 | ecosystem: Environmental > Aquatic > Marine > Coastal | place: USA: California... | reverse complement strand
TGGGGTTCACGCCTAGCAAGGATTGAACCCTCGTTGCCCTTGATCTCCACTTCCATGAGTTTCCAGATTAGTCCCTTTCTTCTGCAATGACTGGGCTCGTCCTCAAGTAGAAGGACGTGGTTCTCTGCGGGGAAAATACCCGTGCCGCGATAATGGCCGGCATCCTTATCTTTGTTGTTCGTCGGCAATACTGGAACGGCGGAAATTTTGGGGTCAGGCGGTAGAAATCCGTGGGCATGCAAAACGGTTCCCAAGGGAACATCCCGCAGATCCGCCGGGGCATCGTGGTAGCGGACTATGCCATAAGGAAGCATAGCGAATGGATGGGGGTCGTTCCTGTAGAACTTGCCTGAACCCTCAACGCGAAGGCTGCCGCGACGGTTGGCATGGTCCACGAAAACCAGTTCGCCGCGGTAGGCATGCGCCTTTTCCAGCGGTGGAAATTGCCCCGCTACGGGCCGGAAGGGTTTTTCCTCGGCGGAAACAGGCACAGTCAAAAGGACCGCGCCGAGGCATAGCACGGCGCAACCAATGACGGACTGAATCCGGATCATAGCGAGATCACTTTGTTGCTGTCGCCAAACTGGTCCGTTTCTACGCCCATCTTCTGGGCCATGAGGAGGAGGAGGTTGCTCATGTGGGCGTCCGAATTCGCGGGGCGACTGCAGAGGCGGTAGTGGTCGCCGGGTTTATCGAGGGTGTAGCCGTCGAAGTGGCCCTGATTGAAATCGAGATGGCTACCGTGCTTCAGGCCGAGGTCCGTGCCGCCGGCAAGCACCAGCGGTAGGTTCGCGTTGCCGTGGCTGTGTCCATAGGACATGCCGCTACCGAAGAGCGACATAGTTGAGTCGAGCAACGATTTACCGTTCAGATCTTTGGTTTCCGACAGCCGCGTGAGGAAGTAGCCAAACTGCTCGATGGCGAAGGTGTCGTAGTTGGTCAGCTTCTCCATGTAGCCCTCATCGCCGCCGTGGTGGCTGAGTTGGTGGCGCGATTCGGTGATGCCAATTTCCGGAATGGCAAAGGCATCGCCTTCACCGCCGAGGCTGAAGGTGGCCACGCGAGTGACGTCCGTTTGGAACGCTAGCACCATGAGGTCATAGACTGTGCGGAAATAATCGCCCGCCTGAGTTTTAGCGACGTCGCGATTGGTACGTTGGCGATCCGCTGCGGAAATCTTTGGCAAGGGAGTATCAAGCCAGGCATCGGCGCGGCGAGTGCGAATCTCGGCTTCGCGTACGGAGGTTAGGTATTGGTCGAGGCGGCCCTTGTCGGCTGTGCCCATCTTCTGGGACAGCGCGCGGACCTCAGCGAGGTTGTCATCCAGCACGCTGGCCTTGCGGCGTAGGGCTTTCCGTTGGGCAGCGATGCCGCCTTTGGGTTCTTCAAAGAGGGAGGCAAAAATCTGTTTGCAGCGACGCATGGCGGGAAGCTGAACGCCGTCCGGCGTCCAGGCCAGGGAACCACCGGTGAGCGCGATTTCCATGGAGGAATAGCGTGTGTGCTGGCCGCTGACCTGCGCCATTTGCTGATCCACCGAGATGGTGTTGCGATGCGCCGCGCCGATCTTGGCGCCGGTCAGGAAGATGTCGATGCAGTTGTGGTGGTGCCCCAGACTACCGGGATGGTGTAGGCCGCTGACCGGCGTGATCACGTTGCGGAATTTCTCCAGCGGCTTAAGCGAATGGGAGAAGGTGTAGTCCTTGCCCGGCTTGGTGATCTGGTAATTCAGTGAATGCACGCCGTTGGCGAGGTACATAAAGGCGCTGCGGCGCGGCGTCTCGGTTTTCTCCTTGGCCTTGAGCGGGATCATGCATTCGAGCATCGGCAGGGCGATACACGTGCCCATGGCGCGGAGGGCATGGCGGCGGTCGATTAGCCAGGATTGAGTCTGAAGGTTGCTCATGATCTTTTTTCTGGGTTAACGTTTTCGGATTAAATCGGATTGAGCCACGGCCCGGACGATGTCCTTCACGCGATATTGGTTTTTCTTGGCCTCGGCGGCAATCAAATCCAAGTCATCACGGTCATCCACCGTCAGCACCCGGCGGAGCGCGTAGGTGCAAAGGTGCTCAATGAAGGCTCGGGCGATCGTATCGCGTTCTTCGAGTAGCAGTTGTTTGAACTGGATCGAGTCCGCAAATTTCTGGCCATCGGGCATGATGCCCGAAGCATTCACCAAGGGATTGGGACCCACGCCGGTGGGCACGTGCTCGTGGGTGCGCCATTGGCCGATGGCGTCGTATTGATCAAAGGCCAGTCCGAGCGGGTCAATGGTGCGATGGCAGGCCGCGCAGTTGGCGTTCTGGGCGTGTGCCTCAATGCGCTGCCGGATGGTGATCTTGTTGCCGGTGGGTGGCACGGGCTCGATTGGGTCGACATTGGCCGGTGGCGGTGGTGGGGTTTTGTTGAAGATGGTTTCGCTGATCCAAACACCGCGATGCACTGGGCGGTGGCGGGTGCCGTCCGAAGTGAGGCCGAGCACGGCGCCCATCGTCAGCAACCCGCCCCGATGATCCTCGGGCTTGAGCGCCACGCGCTGGAAACCACCGGTCTTCGGCTCGGGCAGGCCGTAGAAATCGCAGAGCCGGGCGTTGGCCATCGTCCAGTTCGAATCGAGCAGGCTCTCGATGGCGAGGTTCTTGGTGAGCAGTTCTCGGAAATATTCGACCGGCTCATTGCGCATGCTGATCTCGAGCCAATCATCATAGCCGGGGTAGAGTTTCTTGTCCGGCGGAAACATGCCCACGCGATGCAGCTGCAGCCATTGGCGCGAGAAGTCATCAATGAAACGGTTGATCCGGTCATCCGACAGCATCCGGTTAACCGTCTGTTTCAGGTTGTCGCCCTTTAGGGCACCATCCCTGGCGGCGGTGAACAGCGCGTCATCCGGCATGGAACTCCAGAGGAAATACGAAAGTCTCGAAGCCAGTTCCTGATCCGAGAGGCGCTCGCGGGGTTGGGGATCGCCTTCCACGAGGTATATGAAATGGCGCGACGTCAACACACCCTGCAAGGCAATGCGATAAGCGGTGGCCGGTTTTTCGCCGTCCTGTATGGCCGCATGGTAGGAGCCCAGATAATTCTTCAGCTCCTCCGGCTGCACGGCCCGGCGCCAAGCGCGTTCGGCAAAGCGTTGCAGGTGTCCGGCGACGACATCGGCCGAGGCATCCTCCGGTGGCAACACGCCGTGGCGGCGGGATTTCTCCGCGTCGGTCACCAGCGGGCCTTCCCATTCCACCCAGTCCAGAATCACCGTGGAGAAAATACCGTTGCCCTTGTCGTCAAACATCTGTGGCGCGTTGGGGTTCAGAAGCAGGGTCTCGCTGCTATGCGTGAAGATGTAGGCATTGCGGCTGGCGATGGCATTGCGAAAGGCTGCGCCGCCGCGGCGGTCGATTACATCCGTGGCCACCACGGCGAAATGCAGTTGCGTGGGCATCTCCAGAAACACCTCAAGTTCATACACCTGCGGCTTGTCTTCGGGTGCCGTGATGTCCAATTCGAGCAGACCGTCCACGGTCTCTTCGCTGGTGCGTTTGCCAATGCTCAGGTGCGCCGGCTGACCACCGGGCGGGCGGATGCCGCTAGCTTGCAGGCGGAGTTTGTAAAGCCCGCTGTGTTCGGGGCCTGTATTACCCAGCCAACTGGAGGACAAGGCGGGTTGCACCCGCCCAGGAAAGAGCAGGTAACGCAGGGGCCGCTTGATGCCTAGCCGGTCGAGGGCCTCCTGTTGTTTCTCCCCGCCGCCATAGCGTAACTCCGCGACTGTCTTGCGAACCTTGCGGGCTTCGGCCACGGTGGCGGGAAAGGCGCGGTCCAGCACGATTTCAGCTGCGCGGTAGTAGCGGTCCATGTGCGAGGGCGAAAGGGAAAGCTGCGAACCGATGCGCTCATAGCCGTGCCAGAGGGTATCTTCGTTCAACTCACCCGGCTTGGCCGGATCATAGCGCACGCCGAGTAGATCATAGACAGTGTTCTGGTATTCCTGTCGGCTAAGCCGGTAATGTGCTACCGCTGGACGAGCGGCCATGCGCGCAGCATGGCCTTCTCGGATGCGTACGTCCAACTGGGCAATGACCTCCCCGATTTCATCAGCGGTCGGTTGTGCTTCATCCTCCGGCGGCATTTCGCCGGCATTGATTTTCTCCACGACCTCGGCCCAGACCTGACCGTCCACGCCGGATTTGAAGTCGCGCGACAATTGGTCCAACCGCAAATCGCCCTTAGTTTTCTTGGGGCCATGACAGGCAATGCAGTGCTTCTGCAAAAAACCTTCAAACGGCTCGGCTGCGTGGCTAAAGCCTATAATGGAGGCAAGCAGGAGAATGGAAATGAACCTCGGCATCGGGCGTTACGCGTCCAAGCCGCCGATGGGATCGTGGTCGAGGAGCTGGGTGATTTCCTGCGGGATACCTGCCAGCAGACGCAGTTCGCCCGGATCAATCATGGTGCGTAGGATGGTGCTAATCAAATGGCCAGGATCATATGGAGTGCTGTTGGGTTCGCCTCCTTGTTTATCCGATTGGCCGATCACCTTACCGCCGCCCAGTCCGCCGCCATAAAGCATTAAGGGCGCCAGTCGGCTCCAGTGATCGCGACCGCCATTTTTATTAATCCGCGGTGTACGCCCCATCTCGCCGCAGCACACGAGTAAAATCTTTTCCGACAAGCCGCGCTGTTCACAGTCGTGGATGAACGCCGCCACCGCATGATCGAAGCTCTGGCCAACCGCCTCCATGCCATCAGTCATGTTCAGGTTATTGCGGTCCGCATGCATATCCCACACGCCGGCGTAGCTTGCGTGGATGGTCACGTATCCGCAACCGGCTTCACACAGGCGGCGGGCCTGCAGCAGCAGTTTGCCAATGGTGTTCGCTTGCGCGTTGTACATGCCGGCTTTGCCGCGGTTTACCTTGTTCCATTTGGTGCCGCCATCATAACGCGAGGTGTCATACATCTCGAGGATGCGCGCGTCTTCCTGTGAAAGATCGAGGGCCTTGGAAACTCCGCCGCCGAGTAACACCTCGTAAGCCTGTTGCTGGGTGTCGTCCGCCGCGGCAATGCTGCCGGAGGCGTCGGCCTTGCGATTGAGTTTATCCAGTTCGGCCAGGAGCGATTTGCGGTCATTCAGGAATCGGTCGCGTGGCAGGTTGAGCTTCATGTCTTCCTGCAGCTTGCCGCCCTTGCCGGGCACGAATGGCGCAAAGCCCGCACCGTAGTTGCCGGTTTCAGACAAATTCCCTCTGGCAGAAGGTCCCGGGACATCTTTGTTGACTGAAGCGGGGAAGAGCACGGCCGTCGTCGGCATGCCACTGTCCAAACGGGTGGCTCCGGCGATACGCGCAAAGTGTGTGCTGATGGCTGCTTCTTTGGAAAAGGAACTGACGATCGGTTGGATATTGTGGCCGGCGTTCTGGGTGGCAAACGATCGGACCACATTAAATTTGTGTGCCAGCTTGGCCAGCTGACTCATCGAAGCGCCAAACTGCACTCCGGGGATGGAAGTGGAAACCACATCCCCCACCGTGCGAATGCCCGAAGGCGCGTAGGGTTTGGGATCGAATGTTTCGAACTGGCTCGGGCCGCCCTGTTGAAAAAGAAAAATGACCGATTTACCCGTGAGCGGATTGGGTTGGCCGCTGGCCAGAGCCTTGGTGCTAAGCAGTTGGGATAAAGACAAACCTCCAAGTCCCAAACCTCCGATCTCCAATAGACGACGGCGGCTCATTGAGCCTCCGGATTCGTTTCCATCAAAGACAGTCAGCATCGCTACCCTTTGAAGATAAAAGGGTACGGAAAATTCAGATTATTACCAGCGATAAAAGGAGGGCGGTTATTCGATGGTTTTCCCGATTCTTCGAATGAACCGCAGCAGCAACGGATGCGCCGGCTCGGCCATTTGGCCGTGGTTATAGCCATCCAGCTCCATCAGCTGCGTGTCAGTATGGCCGGCCACTTTCATCATGCGCCAGAGATAGGCGTTTTCCTCAAAACGCCCCAGCATTTCCAACTCACGATCGCCGGTGATCAACAGCAGCGGGGGCGCCTCCTTGCGCACATGAAACAATGGCGCCAATGCATCGATAATCGGTTGTTTTCCATCGATCCCACGCTCGGCGCGCACAGTGAAATGAGTGATGGTATGGCCACTGTACGGAATGAGCCCCGCCAACGCATCGGCATCCACCTTGTGCGCCGCCAGCCAGCGTTTATCCAGCCCCACCATGCTCGTGAGATAACCCCCTGCTGAATGGCCACTCACATAAATCCGCTTCGGCGAGCCACCGTAGGTTTCAATGTTTTTGAAGGTCCACGCCACCGCGGCCGCCGCATCCTCAATATAGGCCGGCGCCTTTACCTTGGGATGCAGTCGGTAATTGACCGCCACCACCGCAATTCCTTTTCCCTGTAATGCCTTGGGTACGGACCGTTTCCCTGCTTTGAGTCCGCCGCCGTGAAACCAGACGACTGTGGAGAAATCTTTTTTATTTTTTGGATGATACACATCCAACCGGCACCGCTCGCGCATGTAATCAGTGAGTTTACCGGACCGATAGGGAATATCCTCAGTCGTTGTATATTCTATCTCTTCACCGAGGCATTGAGGAGTAAGTAGCGAACACAGGCCGATTGTCAGAAAAAAAATAATTTGAAATCTGGACAGAGGAATCTTCATGGGATGTTTTTTAAAAATAATGTCAGTGGTTTAAGGCGATTCTTTTTCCGGGCAAAACTTCACCGGCTTTACCCTGCTTCCCTTGATTAAAATAAATAAAATTATGAGCCCCAGAATTGCCCACCACAATATCAGGGAACTTATCTCCGTTTAAGTCTCCTACCTCCACACTGTAAGTCCCGGCAATTTGCCCAAAGGCAACACTCCTAAATTTAATGCCTTGGGCTTCATTAAAATAGATTACATTTTTTTGGCGGGAATTACCGATGACAATATCCACGTCCCCATCCAGATCAAGATCACCGGTTGCAACTGTGTAGGAAGGAGCTTTTGCATCTCCAAAAGCAATGGACTTGGTGAATGCACCTTTGCCGTCATTAAAAAATACCCGATTGGATTGCTCCACATTGGCAGCAACAATATCCAAATGCCCATCCCCATTTAGATCGGCCAACGCAACTGACCGGGTATTATCCGTGCCGGTACCGTAGGCAACTGCTTTACCAAATTGTTGGTCCTTACCATTAAGATACACCGCATTCGGTTGGCCATCACGATTGGCCAGCACGGCGTCAGGCAAGCCATCGCCATTCAGATCACCAATCGCAACATCGATGGTGGAATCAGCACCCGAACCCAGAACCTGCCCCTGAACCAAATTTCCCTTGGGTACATGGTGATAAATGAAATTAGCCGCCCGGCGGTTGGTGATTATTACCTCCGGTTTCTGATCACCATTGAAATCAGCCACAATCAGGTTACGAGTATTTTGTGTAGCCGGACCAATAGTCGGGCCCGGAATAAACTTCCTTTCCTTGTGCCCGAGATAAATTCGGCTTTGTTGTCGGTCATTGGCAATGGCCACATCCATTAGACCATCACCGTTATAATCAAGGGCACGAGCCGCGTAACTGCGGTCCTTGCCGGTTCCAATAGTGACCATGTGAGCAAAAGTTCCTTCACCGTTGTTGTAGAAGACCCGATTTGGGCCACCCCAATGTCGGCCGTTGGCGATCAGGACATCCAGATCCCCGTCATGATCCATATCACTCAGCTCCACTGCAGCAGTCAGTTCCGGTTTGAGCTGGGCAGGTTCCGGGATGGATGGAGGGCTCGATGATTTTGACTCGGCAATACAATAAAGGTGCGTGCGGCTTCTTACATAAATCTCATTCCCGACAATGGCTGGAGATGCATCCACCGGTTCTCCCAGTTTATTAATCCTCTCCACCTTCAGCTCCTTGCCGGGCATTAATACAGCAATATTACCGCTGCGCCCGGTCACATAGATTCTATCTTCAGTCGCTACCGGAGAAGCGTACACCCCAAAGAGCCCTTCAATAGGTTCACTCACAAAGTTAGCCTTCCCATCCACTGCATCGTAACAGGAAAGCCGGGCTTGATTGGCGCTAAAGAAATAAATCCGCTTTTGATGAAGAAGTAGCGAAGGGATGTAGGGAGTCGATCGATTCACCTGCCAGGCAATGGAATCTGTGTCGGTAATATCACCCCGACTACCCAGTTTAATGGCGTACATAGCGCGGCCGCGATAACCACTGGCCACATATACATTGCCGAGGCCTTGAACTAGAGAAGGAATGGCATTCACGGTTTGGCCTCCGCACTCCCAGAGCACCCGACCGGTTTTGATCTCGTACGACCGCACTCGATTAGTTCCACTCACAATCACTTGCGGAATACCATCATGCACAATGACCAATGGAGTAGCCCAGGAAGTGACTTCGTCGCGGTCTTTTTTCCAGAGAGTTTTCCCCGTGCGCTTATCTAAAGCGATAATGAAAGATTGCGCCTCATGATCCCAGTTAACGATTAAGGTATTACCATGCAACGCCGGCGAACTACCCTCCCCGTAATGCCGGCGGGTAGTCATTTTGCCCAGGTCACGATTCCAGACCGGTTGCCCATCCAGAGTGTAGCAATGAATACCGCGCGATCCATAGTTGATAAAGAGATGCTCCCCGTCGGTAACCGGTGAGGAAGACGCATAACCATGATCGCGGTGATGCCCTTCATGGGGCAGCTCCTCTCGGGCTGTCCTGCGCCAGATGGTCTTGCCGTTGGTTCGATCCATGCAGAGCACATCAAAGCGATGGATAATGGTCGGCTCCGGGTTGGAGACAGTTGGCAAAGGCGGTGCCCCTTCAATTTTCACCCGCGTCTTAGCTATAGCTTCAGGGGTTGCCTTTTTGTCGGTAGACTCCGCCAGAAGCAGAAAAAGTTTTTCATTCCAAATAATGGGCGTGGAACTGCCGGTACCGGGCAGCTTCACCTTCCACTTAATATTTTGAGTGGCACTCCACTGGGTGGGCGGTTGGCAACCGGTCACAGTACCATCGGCATTAGGCCCACGCCAAGTCGGCCATTGATTAGCACTCCACAGACTTGGGCTAAAGCAAATGAGACCGATGATCAGAGATACAAATATGCGCATGAACACGGAGAAAGTAACCCGCGGACCGCAGGTGGACAGTTTTTTTGTTGGGCAACAGCGTTGCCGGTCGTGGTAACCCCTTCGCCAAGGTCGGCGAAACCCTCGCGGAGCATAGAAATGGCATTGCCGAAAGAAGAATTGGCTTCGCCCTGATCAGCCAAGCATTCGCCGGATGCGGCGGATGACTGAATCAGGCTTGTTTAGGAGGCATTCCCAGATTCGGCTCAGCCTCCAGCCTTCGGCGCGGAGCAGTCCGGAGACCTTACGATCGCGTTTGACATTGCCACCTAATCCAATCCCGGAATCGGATCATTGGGTTTTACCTCTTCACCCTGCCAAATGACTTTTCCGTCTTTGTAGGTAAGAATACGGGAGCGGCTGCCCGGGGCGGGCATACGGTTTTCTTTGGGTAAATATTTTTTGTGCTGCGCAATCACTTCAGCGTATTTCGAGTCATGCGCGAGGTTGTTCCATTCGTTGGGATCTTTCCTCATGTCATACAGTTCCTGGCTGCCATCGGCATACTGGATAAAACGCCAGTGTTCACTGCGCACCCCGTGGTTGTCATGGTTATGCGTGGTAATGGCCGGCCATTCACGTTCGGCTTGCGCGTTCTTTAGCTGAGGGACAAGGCTGTGGCCTTCGAGCGTTTTGTTTTTCGGTAATTTCAGCATGTCAGTCAGGGTCGGGTAAATATCCAGTAGCTCAGCGGGTTTGGCGCAGATCTGGCCGGGTTTCACGCCTGGCCCGGCAAAAACCAAGGGCACGCGAGTGCCATCATCCCACAATGAATTTTTGCCTGAGATCCCTTTCTCGCCCACGTGCCAGCCGTGATCGCTCCAAAGTACAATGAGCGTGTTTTCTTCCAGACCATTTTTCTTCAATGCGGCAAGCACCCGACCCACCTGTGAGTCCATGAAGGAGGTGCAGGCCAGATAGCTGCGGGTGATGTTCCGCCACTCGTTATTGTCCTCCAACCATTTTTGGCGCACTTCCGGCAAATACCAGTGCATGTACCAACTAAAGCGCGGGGTATCATCGCGATCGTTTCGTTTAATCTTAGGCAGGACTGTGTCGTCGTTCGGGTATAGGTCGAACCATTTCTGCGTGGCAAAGAGTGGTACGTGCGGCAGAAAAAAGCCGACGGACATGAAGAAGGGTTCCTGTGGTTTTTGGTTCAGTTGATCAACCGCCCAATCGGCGACCAGCCAGTCGCCTTTCTCCTCGTCTTTATGCGGGAAGGTGCCCCAGTCGACTAGGCGATGATTGCCAAAAGGTGTGGTGACCAGTTTTTTCTTACCCTCAGGAAAGGGAGCGCCGCTGGCTCCCGGGCCAATGAAATCAAATTCATTGTCCGTTTTTTGCCGGCCATAGCGGCCGTGATAAATTTTACCGGTAGTGTAAGTCGTGTAGCCGCCATGTTTCTTGAGGTATTGGGGCAGGGTAACGGTGTCCTTAAGCTCGGGCACATTGCGAAACCAGGGTGCAAGTCCGTAGATGCCGGTGCTGCCCGGCCGCCGGCCGATCATCAGGCTGGTGCGTGAGGGATTGCACAGGGGGGATTGGCAATGGGCATTGGTAAAGCCCGTGCCGCGCTTGGCCAGCCGATCGATGTGGGGCGTCTTCACCATCGGATGCCCGCCGAGATACCCGATCCAATCATTCTGATCATCAATCGCGATCATCAAAATATTGGGCTTCTTATCTTCTGCAGACAGGGTGAGGGACAGGAAGGCACAGCTCAGGAGTAACAGTAGAAAACGCATGGGCCGATCATGCCGCGTACAGCGCGTGGTGGCTAGTTTTTAGATGCGGAGGGCTGGGCTTAGGCAAGCCGTGATGCCGGACGCGGTTTTGACATCGTCAGCCAAACACGGTAACCTATTTGAAATGAAGGTTTGGTGCCAAAGCGTATTAGCCGTGTGCATGATGTTGGTCTTGGCCAACCCGTTGTGCGCGTGCGAGTCGCAGAAGCCCGTGGCGGCTCCGGAATCCACCGGTTGCTGCAGCGCCCAAGCTGATGAAGAATCTGCGCCGAAACCTTCTTCGGCGCCGAGCCCCTGCGATTGCGAATCGGCTGTGCACGAGGGATTGCTGGCGGCCAAGGAAGATAGTTTCAAGCCAGCCGCACTGGTGGCAACCGTGCCGTTGCGCTCGACCTTCGTCGTCGCCGCACGCCACTCCAAACGCGTGGCTGATGACCGCGCTGATTTTCACGGGCCGCCATTGCGGCATCTCTATTCCATCTATCGTCTCTGATTGCGTCCGCCAGCGAGTTCTGAACTCGACTGGCTTTTGAACGGACGTGTTTTTCAACGGGAATTTTCCCGCCTTTGTTGCGCCTGTGTGCGCGTGAATAGAGACGATTTAGATGAGACAATTTATTTTAACAGCCTTCATTGTGACTGGCGTGTGGACGTTGGATGCCGCGGTGGTGCGGCATGAACTGACGATTGGCGAGAAGACGATTTCGCCGGCGGGCAAGCAGGTAACTGCGTTGACCATTAACAACGGCATCCCCGGGCCGGTACTGCGTTTCAAGGTGGGTGACACGGCGCAGATCCGTGTGCATAACCGGTTGCCTAAGGAAAAGACGCTGTTGCACTGGCACGGTTTGCTGGTGCCGAATGGAGAGGATGGGGTGCCGATGCTGAACACGCCGCCCATTCCGCCGGGGGGATCTCATGATTACGAGTTCGAGCTGAAACACGCGGGTACCTATTGGTACCACTCGCACGTGGGCTTGCAGGAACAGCGCGGGGTGTACGGCGCCATCGTGGTGGAGCCGGCGGAGGTCGATCCGGATGAACCGGCGTTTGACCGCGAACATGTGGTGGTGTTGTCCGACTGGACGAATGAACATCCGGATGCGGTGATGCGGTCGTTGCGGCGCAGCGATGAATGGTACGCCATTCGCAAGGGTAACCAGCAAAGCCTGTGGGGTGCGTATCGCGCCGGAATGCTGGATGATTATCTCCAAAACCAATGGGTAAATATGCCGCCAATGGATATCTCGGATGTGGCCTACGACGCCTTCTGGGCCAACGGCGCGCCACGTCGGCAATTGACCGGCGCAGCGGGCGAACGTGTGAAGCTACGACTGATCAATGCGGGTGCGGCCACGTATTTTTATGTGCACTCGGCGACCGGCCCGCTCACGGTGGTGGCGGCCGACGGCATGCCGGTGCAGCCGTTTGCACGGAAGCGGTTGTTGATGGGCATGGGCGAAACCTACGACGTGATCGTGACCGTGCCGGACGGCGGCCGATACGAGGTGAGGGCCACCGCGCAAGATGGCTCGGGGCATGCGTCCCTGTTCCTTGGCGCAGGCGAACAACATCTGGCGGCGGTCATCCCGAAGCCGGAGTTATACAGCATGGACTGGATGTTGGCGGGGATGGATGACGAATCGCCCGGCGACTTGGAATCAGCCCGACCACTGGCCCCGTATGTGGCCCTGCGCGCGCGGCAATCCACCGCGTTGCCGCCCACCGCGCCCGTACGGGAAATGGAGCTGCGGCTCACGGGCGACATGCAGCGTTATGTGTGGTCGTTCAACGGCAAGACGGTGAAGGAGGAAAGCACCATTCGCGTGACCCGCGGTGAGGTCGTGCGCATGCGATTCATCAACGATACAATGATGCATCATCCGCTGCATTTGCACGGCCACTTCTTCCGGCTGCTCAACGGCCAGGGCGAGTTTGCGCCGCTCAAGCACACGGTTGATGTGTCGCCAATGGGTAAGGCGGCGATCGAATTTCTCGCCAACGAAGAGGGCGACTGGGTCTTCCACTGTCATCTGCTCTATCACATGAAAGCGGGCATGACGCGGGTGATCAGCTACGCTGAGCAGGGGCCAGATCATCAGCCAAAGATTCACCTGAAACACGTGAACCCGTGGCAGTTCACAGTGGACGGCACAGTGCAAGGCAACTTCACCGAAGGCAGCACCGGCTGGTACAACGACCGTCATCGCGTGGCTCTCGACTGGGAGCATGGCTTTGATGAAGACGAATACGAACTGGACCTCAAGTGGAGCCGCTTCCTCAATCGCGACTGGTCCACCTTGGCCGGCTACCGTTTCACCAACGAACACGACGCCCGCGATCGTGCTTTTGCCGGTGTGCAACATCGACTGCCGTTTCTTACCTACAGCAGTCTTACGCTCGATACCGAAGGCGACCTGCGGCCCGGCCTGTCCCGCGAACTACAGCTCACCTCGCGCCTCAGTTGGGTGAATGAACTGGAATACGATACCCACTCCAAATGGGAATGGAACAGCGGTCTTAAGTATCGCCTCAACAAAACCTGGTCGTTCACCGGCGGCTTTCATTCTGATCACGGGTTTGGCGCGGGGCTCAATTTTCAATGGTAATTTTAACAAACAAATAAAATATGAAACACACACTCATCATTCTCGGTTTAGCCAGTGCGCTTTTTACAGGAAGCTCGCTCCAAGCGGCTGAACCAAAGCTCAAGGAATACCCGCTAAAGATTTGTCTGGTGTCCGACAACAAGCTTGGTTCCATGGGTAAGCCCTACAAGTTCACGCACGAAGAACAGCGCGTTGAACTCTGCTGTAAGCCATGCCTCAAAAAGTTCACTAAAGAACCGGTGAAGTATTTGAAGAAGCTAGAGCCGAAGAAGAAATAGTTACCCCAAAATCTCCTTGGCCACGTGGCCGTGGACGTTAGCTCAGCGCCAGCGGGCCGTCCTTGGAGAGCGTTGGATTGCCGAAGGTCTCGAGCTTGTGGCCGAAGGCGTGAGCGAGGCTAAGCAGCAGGCGGTTGTGCGGCACGCCGTTGAACTGCAGCGAGCGGCCGGTTTGGAAGCTGAGCCCGCCGCCGAGCAGTACAAACGGAATGTCGTTGAGCGTGTGGCTGTTGCCTTTGCCAAGCTCGTTGGTCCACACGATGGTGGTGTGGTCAAGCATGCTGCCGGTCCCGCCGGGTTCGGGGGTCTCGGACAGGCGCTTGGCCAAGTGGGCCAGCTCGCCAGCAAACCACGTGTTGATGCGCGTGAGCTTGTCGACGGCCGTAGCGTTTTTATCTGGCTCGTGGGAAAGGGAGTGGTGGTTGTCCTTGATATCCAGCCAGTTCATTCGGGCGCCGCCGACGGATTTGGTGAACTGAAGGGTGGCCACGCGGGCAAAGTCGTTGACGAAACTATTAATCAACAGCTCCATTTGCATGCGGCTCAGCTCGGGCAGGTTGTCGTTTTGGTTAGCTACACCAGACTCAAGTGCGGGCGGTTGGGCGCGATATTTTTTGCCCTGATCCACGGCCAGCTCGCGGTCCAGTTCAGTCACAAACTTCGCGTTCTGCTCGAGCAACGCTCGGTCCGCGGGGCTAAGTCGGTCGCCGAGTTTCTTGAAATCTTCCTGCAATGTGCCGAGTACACTTTGCAATGCAGCCTTATCGCGCAGGTTGCCGTACAGCTTTTGGTACATAAGGTACGGATCATCGGTCGGGGCCACGGGCTGGTTGGGGCCGGCATAGGACATGCGCGTCCATGGATCGGCTCGATCGCTTACGCCCACGCCAAATTCTAGTGCGCCGAAGCGGGTGCGGGTGGCGGCTTGCGACTGCAAAAAGTTTTTGATTTCCTGATCAATAGAGATGCCTTTGGCCCAGCCAGCTGGGGTGTGGCTGCCCCCTTGAATGTTGCCGGGGAAAAGCTCGATGCCGGTGAGCAGGCAACTCATACCGCGCATGTGGCTGTCGCCATCGCCGCGCACGCTGTTGTGCACGCCCTTGAGCACGAGCAGTTGATCACGGAAAGGCTCCAGCGGCTTGAGGATCGGCTTGAGGGCAAAGTCGGCGCCGGGTTGGTCCGGCCAATAATGTTTCGGGATTGTGCCGTTGGGGCTGAACATCACGATCAACCGCTGGCGCGGTCGAGTGGGAGCTGCTTCACCCAGACTGGGCAGGCCCATCAGGAATGGCATCGCCGCGCTGGAGATGCCTAGTCGCTGTAAAAATTCGCGTCGTGTCGATACGTTCATCTTACTGTTTCTTTCCTGGGTGCTTCAGACCTCCGCCGGCCACTCGCACGGTGATCTCAGTCATCAGACGGGGCACATTGCAATCCGTCTTCACAAAATCTTGCCACAATTCATCCAGGGTTTCACGCCCAAAAGCGCCCGGTGCCTGCTTGGCGAGGTGGTTGAAAAGCTGTTCTATAAAATGCCGCTGACCGTGCGGACTGTCCGCCGCGTAATTAGCAATCGTCCGCGGGCCGGTGATCTTCAGGGGCGTGTTGGTGGCGGTAATATACTCGCTCGAGGAATTAATTGGCCGGCCTTTTTCCTTGTTGCGCCAGCGGCCGATGGCATCGAAATTTTCCAGCGCGAACCCGAGCGGATTGATGATGCTGTGGCAGCTCATGCAGTCGGCCGCCTTGGTGAGGTGGGCGACCTTCTCGCGCATGGTTTGGTCCGGCTTGAATTCGCTGTCCTTAAATTGAATGGCATTAGGCGGCGGCCGGAGTGTGCGGCCGGCGATGTGCCGGGCGAGAAACACGCCCCGATGAATCGGCGAGGTGTTGTCCGCATAGGCAAACTGCGCGAGCAACAGCGGATGGGTGAGCACGCCCGCGCGGCGGTTGGGCCCCATCGAAATTTTTTCAAACCCGTCGGAGGTCACTTCGGTTCCATAAAATTTACCGAGCCGATCATTCAGGTACAGGTGATCGGCCTTGAGTAGGTCGCGGTAGTCGCCCGAGCCGCTCCACATGGTCTCGTCCAGAAAGAGCCGGAGCGATTGGCGCAGGTCTGCCACAACGTGCTGGTTAAATTCCGGAAAGGCTTCCGTGTTTTTATCGATAGCTTTGGCCTTGTCCAGTTCCAGCCAGTGTTGGAAAAAGTGCTGCAGCTTTGCGCGGGCGCGCGGATCGCGCATCATGCGGTTGGCCTGCGCACGGACGTGATTGGGTGTTTTCAGATTGCCAGATTGGATGGCTACTTGGAGTGACCGATCAGGCACCGAATCCCACAACAGCAAGGCCAGGCGCGCGGCAATTTGGTGGGCATCCGGCTCGGGTGAATGCAGGTCCGGATACAAAAAGCGCGGTGATTTCAGCGCGAGAATGACCGTGCGTTTCAGTGCATCGGCCGGCGAGGAATCGTTGTCGAAAAAGGCATCCACAAACACCTTGCGCTGGGGCTCCGTCAAGGGCCGGCGAAAGGCGGCGGCTACGAATCGGGCGGCAAAGGCGCGCACCTTGTCTCGGCGTTGCGGATCGTCTTCGCGCGTGCCGGCCAGTCGATCCATGTGGCGCACCATCCTTGCCGCGGTGTCCAACGCGCCGCGTGTGGTGGCCTCGTCCCATGCCTTGGAAACGGAGATACCGCGGGCAAACCCGTGGCTGCTGTCATCCGGCGGTAACGGTGTTTGCACCGTGAACACGCGTGCCGATTGCTTGGGCATGAACTGGCTGCGCGGAATGATTTCCTCCACGCCGTGCGGCGGTTTCCAGCGCAGCTCGATCGAGGCGCGCTTGTCTTTCCATTTGAAAAAATCCAGTGCAATCGGCACCGCACGACCGCCCAGCAGACGCAAGGAAATGCGATGCTCCTTCAATTGGCCGTCACTGACCCACGCATCGAGAATTGGCTGCTCACTATTGACCCACAGCTTGATGCCGTTCTCGGTCTTGACGATGAATTCATACGTGCCCGTCTCGGTCGTGAAAATGGAGCCCCGCCAGCGCGCGGAAAATTCCTCCGCCTTGAAGCCTTCGCCCTTCGGGGCGCCTGTGCCCCAGTCGAAATCTACCGGGCCTTCCACGCGATCAAAGGCCTTTTGTTTGTTGTTGTAGCCGCGTGTTTTGTACCACGTGCCGGCGAGGCCGCGCTGTTCATCGAAGGTGCTTGTGCGCCCGAGAAATTCCCCCAGCAAATCCGCGATGCTCTCCTCGTACTGCCGGCGAGTGAGTCGGCTGACCATCACCCGCGCCGGCTGGTTGCGCGCCTGCGCGTCCGGCGAGTAGAAGGTGTCGTAAATATACTTGGCCACCTTCGCCGCATCCTCGCCCACGCATAACTCTGCCTTCCCGTCCGGCATCGTCTTCTCAATCTCCGCAGTCAACTTCTGCAGCGACCAATCGCCGGTTAAGGATTCATCGTATTTCTTGGTGCCTTCACCGGCCGCGCCGTGGCATTTGACGCATTGGGCGCGATAGATTTGTTCGCCCGTGCGATCGGTAGCGGACAGCAGGCCGGCAGTGGTCGCCAACCAAAGGGCGGCAACGGCGATGCTGCTGTGCTGGAACGATGACATAGCGGCAGTTGGATGCCTGAAAATGGCCACCTATTCAACCCTCCATTTGAGGTGATTGGTGGAACATAATTTTCTTTTCACACGTTTTTATTCGGCCAAGGTTGAGGGGTGGATGTGAAGTCAATCCGGGAGGTGCTCAGCTGGCGAGGAGAACTGGGGCGAGGCCTCTATATCATCGTCGGGTTGGCGTTGTTCCTGATTAAATGGAATCTAGACCGGCTGCTGAGCGGGTACTTTTTCTCGGTATCGTGGATGCCCTACCGGTATCTCATACCGGGAATGGAGGGGCTGGACGAGGCTCTGGAAGGGCGCCGAGATTTGTTGATGACATTGGCGGTGACCGCGCTGCCGTTTGTTTATCTCGGCGTATTGTTCACGGTGAAACGGCTGCGTTCCATCGGGGCCCCGTTGTTTTTGGTGGGGCTGTTTTTTATTCCGTTCATCAACCTGTTGTTTTTCGCCGTGCTTTCGGTTCTGCCGGCACGGCAGGTGGAGGACGGCGTGGATCATCCGCCGCATTGGCTGGAACGCATGATGCCACGTGATCGATGGGCGAGTTTTTTTCTATCCGCCTGGGCGGCCGTGTTGGTGGGGTTGCCTATTCTGGCGATTGGGATCAATTACCTGCAAAGCTACGGGTGGGGCGTGTTTGTGGGTATCCCGTTTATGTTGGGATTGATTGCTACACTGCTGTATGCGGTGCATCAGCGGCGGACTTTTTGGGAATGTCTCTCGGTTGCGTTGTCCGCCTGCGCGCTGTTTGGGGCGTGCGTGTTTCTTCTGGCGATGGAGGGTATCATTTGCCTAGCCATGGCGTCGGTGATTGCGATGCCGTTATCCTGTCTGGGCGCGTTGGCGGGTTTCGGGATTCAGTCGAACCACCACGCCAGCCGCGTACCGCCTGTGTTGTTGTTATCCTGCCTGCTGCTGATGGGGTTTGAGAAAATGGAAAACCCCAAGCCGGTGTCTTATGCCGTGACGTCTCGGGTGGAAGTGGATGCCCCGCCGGAAGTGGTGTGGAACCACGTGGTATCCTTCAGCGAATTGCCGCCGGTGGAGGATTGGATCTTCAAGACTGGTCTGGCCTACCCTCTCCGGGCGGAGATCGAGGGCGAAGGCGTGGGGGCCGTGCGGCATTGTGTGTTTTCTACCGGTGCCTTTGTGGAACCCATCACCATTTGGGACGAACCGCGTCATTTGCGGTTTGATGTCACGGCAATGCCTGAGCCGATGCAGGAATGGACGTTTTATTCAGACGTGCACCCGCCACATCTCGAAGGCTATTTCCAAACCACCCAGGGCGAGTTTTTGCTCGAACGCCTACCGGAAGGCCGCACGCGCCTGCACGGTACCACATGGTATCACAACGATCTGTGGCCGGCGAATTACTGGAAGGTGTGGTCCGATCACCTGATCCACCGCATTCACCTGCGCGTGTTGCGCCATGTGAAACAGCTGGCCGAGGCGGAGGCTACTGCGCCGTCCAGCCCCCATCGACGCTGAGCATGGCGCCGGTTGTGTAGCTAGCCGCGTCGCTGGCAAGATAAATGGCCGAGCCTTGGATCTCCTTCAGATCTCCCCACCGCTTAAGCGCGGTGGCACCTACAATGAACTTCTTGCCCTCCTCGGTATCGGCAATAGGCACGTTCATGGGAGTGAGGAAAGGGCCTGGGCAGATAGCGTTTACGGTGATGCCTTCCTCGGCCAGTTCCATGGCCAATGAACGGGTGAGCATTACCGCGCCGCCTTTGCTGCTACAATAGGGGGTGCGGTTGGCGATCGCCACGAGTCCTAGTGCGCTGGCGAGGTTGATGATACGACCGTACTGTTTCTCCTTCATGTGCGGCAACACCGCGCGACAGGCGAGCCAGGTGCCGTCCACATTGATGCGCTGCACCTCGGCAAATTCCTCGTAGCTAACCTCGTCAATCGCCCCGCGGATGTTGATGCCTGCGCTATTTACAAGGATATCGATCCTGCCAAATTCCTCCAGACACTTGGCGGCCATGGCCTCCATGTCGGCCTGTTTGGACACATCGGCAGCGAACCCTATCGCCTTGCAGCCGTATTCGGCGGCGATCTTGTCCGCGGTGGCCTGCGCCTCTTCGGCATTGCGGCTGACGAGCATGAGGTTGGCGCCGGCGCTGGCTAGGCCCGCGCCCATGGCCTCGCCCAATCCCTTGGAGCCGCCAGTAATGATCGCCACGCGATCGGTGAGTTCGAATAGTTTGATTCCGGGGAGCATGATTATTTCTTCAAATTAAACCGATGGATACGGCCGAACACGGTGTACTCCGCCACAAACAAATCCCCGACTGAATTAAACGCGACGCCGTGCGGGGCGGAGAAAAAGCCGGGGCGCCATTTGGCGGGCGGGAGTTTGTTGGTAGCGGTTTCGCCGGGAGCGGTGTTATGGCCGAGTTGGGCGACGACTTTGCCTGCTTTGTCGTAGAGCGAGGCGCGGCCTTTGATTTCACCGGTCACCGCCAGGTTACCATGGACGGCCACGGCGGCAGGGCGCAACACGTCCTTGGCGTACACGCCGTGGAATTTGCCATCGAGGCCAATGTGAATGAGTCGCATTTTTTCGCGGTCGGCCCCAAGAATACGCGGGGGATCGAAGCGGGTATCGATGCAGATCTTATGCAGTGTTTGGGATCCGAGCAGTTCGCGGCCGCCGATGGTCTTGATGTATTTACCAGCCTTATCGAAGTGATGGATGTAATCGGTGGAGTAGCCGTCGACCACAAAGAAGTCGCCATTGGGGGCGACGTCCATACCGGTGAGTCGCATGCGGCCGCCGCGCTTGAACTTAGCGGGTACGGTGGCGGGTTTAATGTCCAGCACCGTCTTGCCGTTGAGCGTGAGCTTGAGGATATTTTGGCCACCTAGGCGTGGGCCGTAGATGTGTTCGCCGCTCTCAGTCTCGCGAATCACAAACCCGTGAAAATCGGTAGGCGCATTAGGAACGTTGCGCAGGTAGTTGCCCTTGTTGTCGTACACTTGAACGCCGGCTTTCGGGCCGCCCTGTACGCTGATGTACACTTCGTTTTTGGAACTAACGGCAATGTCACCGTGCATGTTGCCGATTTGTTTTTCGTTGGTGGGAATAGAGGCCCAGAATTTTTCCACCGTGTATTCCGCACCAATAACCGGTTGAGCCAGGAGCGCGATGAGGAGAAGGAGGTGTATTTTCATTTTAAGCTTCCGGGTAAACCCACGGCTTTCGGTAATTTCGGTGGAGGAGTTGATTGGCTTGTTTATCGTTTAAGATTTGCTCCTTACCACCGTCCCATTCGATGCTCCGACCGAGGCGATAGGAAATCATGCCAAGCATCGGCAGCACAGAGGAACGGTGCGCCGGCTCAATGTCCGCTGCGGGCGTGTGCTTGGGATCGGCGATCGCCTTCATGAAATCCGCCCAGAGCGGCGGGAGGTTATGGCCGTCGCGTTCGTTATCAAATCGCGGATCGCCGTGGGCTTTCATTCCGTTTTTCTTCGCCGGATAAAACGTCCAACCATCGCGCCAGCCGATGTGCAGAATGCCTTCGGTGCCATAAAAGTAAGCGCCGTAACGGTGGTGTTCGGTGGCGTTCATCGCGAAGCGCCGATGTTCCCACGTGACGGTGAAGTCTTCGTAATCATAAATGGCCACCTGCGAGTCGGGCGTGTCGCTGGTCATTGCCTCGCCGTCATTCACCGCAGCGCCGCGCACCGGTCGGCCTCCGCTGGAAAAGACGCGCTTGGGGAATTTCTCATCACTCCACCACGTAATTTGGTCGAGCCAATGCACGCCCCAGTCGCCGAGGGTGCCGTTGGCGTAATCAAGAAAATGGCGCCAACCGCCCGGATGCAGCCGACGATTGAACGGCCGCTTGGGCGCCGGGCCACACCAGAGATCCCAATCCATTCCCACCGGCGCGGGACTGTTCGGCGTGGGTTCCTCTTTGCCGCCGCCGCCGGTGACGAACAACCGGACCTGACCCACCTTGCCGGCTTTGCCGGATTTCAAAAACTTCATCGCCTCTACATGATGCGGCCCAATACGCCGATGCAGGCCCACCTGCACCACGCGTTTGGCCGCCCGTGCGGCGTTGAGAATGGCGCGGCTTTCTTCCACCGTGTGCGCGGTGGGTTTCTCAAGGAACACATGGGCGCCTGCTTCAATCGCCGCAATCGCCGGCAGCGCGTGCCAGTGGTCGGGCGTGGCGATAATCACAATCTCCGGCTTCTCCTTGCCGAGCATCTCGCGAAAGTCATTGTACTTGCGCGGCTGATCGCCGTTGAGATCGGTGATCTCCTCGGCGCTTACCTCGCGCGTCTGCTCGCTCACGTCGCAGATGCCCACCACCTTGCATTGGCCGTGCGCCATCGCGTCGCGCAAAATGTTCATACCCCACCAGCCCGCTCCGATGATCGCCGTGCGATATTTTTTGCCGGGAGCCGCCAATAACGGCGTGGCGGCAAAGGAAGCCGCCGTGGCGGCCGCGGAGGTTTTCAGGAAACGTCGACGGGAAGCTTGCATGACAGGAAAGCGGCGATTATTGACCGCGTCGCAGATCGAGGCAAACCAAATGGCCCTTGGAATTGCGGCAGTATAACAGGCCGTTGGCCAGCACCGGGGCGGTCCAGCAATCCTTGTCCAGCACACGCGTGCGGCCGGTGGGCGTGAATCCCTTGGGCGTGGCTGGGGCGGTCATCAAGGCCCCCGTACCGGTGAGCACTATCAAACGATCATCGGCGGCGGTCAAAGCGCCGAACCCGGTGGCGTGTTCCCAAACCACTTCGCCGGTCTTCCAGCTCACGCAGCGCAGTTTGCCCGGGCCACCGCTGTCGCCATCGAAGCCGTACAAATGATCGCCATTCTTCACCGCGGCATTCATTTGCGTGGACAAATTTTTATTCTTCCAAACCTCCGTCAGTTCGCCGCCGATTTTGTACAGCCCGCAGCCTTTGCGATAACCGCTGCCGACAAACACTTGGCCATCCGCCACAATCGCATCGGCCGCGTTCACGCCGTAGCGGGTGAACCAGCGCAGGTTCCAGGCTTCCTGACCATCGGCCACCTTCACCGCCGAGTAGGCGCGGCCGCTGCTGACGATCACGTGCGGCTGGCCGCCGAGTTGCACGGGCAACGGCGTGGCATAGCCGGCCTCGCCATCGGCGGATTTCCAGAGTGTCTTGCCGGTTTTCAAATCCAACGCCACACCGGCCGCGCCGGCATTGAGCAGGAGTCGATCGCCCAGTACGAGCGGAGATCCATTGAAGCCCCAGGTGGGCACGCGCACTTTTTCCTCCAACGCCAGATGGCGCGCCCAAAGCGCCTGACCTTCGCCGGCGTTTTTCGGATGCGGCATCAGACAGGTCACCTCGCCCCATTTGCCGGCCACATAAATGCGCCCGTTGGAAACCGTCGGCGTGCTGCCGGGGCCGCCAATGTAAAACTTGGCGCCGATTGGCGACAGCCACGAGTAATCCCACAGGTTGCGGCCGGTCTTGGCGTCGAAACAATACAGCGTGTCCGCGCCGTCGTGATGGCCGAGCGTGTACAAGCGGCCATCGGCGACGGCCATCGACGAAAAGCCGATGCCCACCTGCGCCTCCCACAGGCGTTTCGGGCCGGCCTCGGGCCAGTCGGTTCGCCAATTTTTCTCGCGCGAAATTCCGTCGTGCTGCGGCCCGCGAAAGTGCGGCCAGTCTTCAGCCGCCAACCACAACGGGGCCAGCAGCAGGGGAAGGAGTTTGCGAATCATCATTTAAATTTTCAATTGTGTGTGCGCGTAGGCGACCGATTTAGCATTGTTGGCCTCTGTTCCCATCGCCAGTGCGGCCGTGGTGCCTGCCAAAATAATCCGCCGATCCATCACGTCCGCCATCCTCTCCGTTGGCCGGCCCCTTGGCAAGCGCGGGCGCGCGCGGTACAACCCCCGCGTGTTCACGCTGCATCCCCAACTCCAGACCGATTGCCACCCGCTCGGGAAACTCACCGGCGGCCGTCTGCTGCTCCATCGCAATGCTGCGGTGACGTGGTTCATTCTCGTGCCCGAAACGGAGGCCGCCGATCTGCTGGATTTGCCTGAGGCCCAACTCAACTCAATCATGGCCGATGGCCGGGCCTTGTCGGTCTTCCTGAAAAACGAGCGTAACGTTCCCAAGGTCAATTTCGGCGCGATTGGGAATCTCGTGCCGCAACTGCACCTGCACATCGTCGGCCGCACTCCCGAGGACGCCTGCTGGCCCCAGCCAGTTTGGGGCAACCTGCCTGAAGGCCCAGTCTACACCGAACCCGAGATCGAAACCCTCCGCAATCAACTCATCGAACATTGCGACCTGCAACCGGTTGATTAACACTCCGCGCATGGATCTCCAGCTCACAAACCAAGGCGTGGTGGTGCTCGGCGGCGGCAGCGGGATTGGGCGCGCGATTGCCGCGACGTTTGCGGCGGAAGGTGCGTGCGTGGGCGTGTTCGATCGCAGCCTGCGCTGCAGTAAATGGCCAGTGGAATTGGAGGTGGAATATGTGGTGGGCGACATTGCCGATTCCGAGAGTTTGCAATCCGCCGCTAGGCAGTTTGAGGAAACCCTCGGCGGCGTGCGGCATGTGATCTGCGCGGCCGGTATTGGCTCGGGCAAGTTTGGATTTCCATTTTGGAACCTTGAACCGGCGGATTGGCCGCGGGTGCTGGAGGTGAATATCATGGGCATGGTGCATACTGCGCACGCGTTTGCACCGGGCTTGCGCGCGGCGGGCGAGGGGACATTTCTATTTCTCACCTCGGTGGCCGCCCAGACTGGATCGCCCACCGATCCGCCCTATAGCGCGACCAAGGCGGCGGTCATCAATTTCATGCAAGTCATGGCCAAGGATTTGGCGCCTTTCAACGTGCGCGCTAATTGCCTCTCGCCCGGCATGGTGAAAACACCCCTCAATGAATCGGTCTGGGCCGCCGGCCAGGAGCAACTGCCCGAGGAAGAGCGCCAGAGCTACGAGGACTGGGCCGCGGATAAGATCAAGACTATCGCGCCCCTCGGTCGCTGGCAGCAACCCCCCGAATTCGGCGCCATGGCCGCCTATCTCGCCTCGCCCCACGCCCACAATATCACCGGCCAAACAATTAACATCGACGGCGGCCAAGTGATGCATGCCTAGCCAAATCACTTGCCAAACCCGCCTCTCACAGGGAGAGTCGCCGCCGATTTACTTTTATTATGAGCGAGAAAAAATGTCGTTGGGGTTTCCTGAGTGCCGCCTGGATCGGGATGAAAAACTGGCAATCGGTTGCATTGTCCGGCAATGGCGAGATTGTGGCCGTGGCCAGCCGAGATAAAGCCAAGGCGCAGGCTTGGATCGATGAATGCTCCGCGCATGTTCCGATGCCGTCATCAGCCGATGGTGCCGAGGCGGTGGAAGGCTACGATGCATTGCTTGCGCGTGATGACATTGACGCGGTGTACATTCCGCTGCCCACCGGTGTACGGTCCGAATGGGTGATCAAGGCCGCGCAAGCCGGCAAGCACGTGATGTGCGAGAAACCCTGCGGCATCGATGTGGCCGAGACTGAGGCGCAACTCGCCGCTTGCAACGAGGCCGGCGTGCAGTTCATGGACGGCGTGATGTTCATGCATAGCAAACGGCTGGATGCGCTTCGCGAGACATTGACCGACGGCAGCATCGGCGAGGTGCGCCGCATTCATTCGGCGTTCAGCTTTAATGGCGGCGACGATTTTGTCTCCGGCAACATCCGCATGCACAGCGATCTTGAGCCGCTCGGTTGCTTGGGCGATCTCGGTTGGTACAACATCCGGTTTAATCTCTGGACCATGGAATACGCCATGCCCAAGGCCGTGAGTGGCCGCATGATCCGTGGTGCCGCGCGTGGCGATAGCCCCGATCAGGTGCCTGTGGAATTTTCCGGCGAACTCTTCTATGAGAACGACGTCACAGCCAGCTACTACTGCTCCTTCATTACCGCCAATCAGCAATGGGCTCACGTGTGCGGCACAGACGGCACACTGCGGGTGGATGATTTCGTGGTGCCGTTCTTTGGCTCCGAGGCGAAGTACGCCGTAAGCAACACCGAGAGCAATCAGCACGTGTGCGATTTTAACATGGAACAGCGCGACCGCATTGTGTCCGTCAAGGAACACGCCAATGCCCATCCCACAGCGCAGGAAGCCAATCTCTTCCGAAACTTCGGCGACCTTGTCCTCAGCGGTGAGACTGATCCCAAGTGGGGCGAGATCACCCTGCAAACCCAAAAGGTCATGATGGCCTGTCTCGAGTCTGCCAAACAAGACGGCGCGCGTGTGGAACTTTAACGGTTTTTATCCGCCGCCGCCGCTAATTAATCCACCTTCCACCAGCCGTTGATACGGGTGAGGAGATCCTGAACGACTTCGGGGTGGGCTTGTGCCAAATTCTCGGTTTCATGTGGATCGGCATGGAGATCGAAGAGCTCCAAATTCGCGCCGGTTTTTTTGCGATGGCCGCCGGCCCAAGGACGGATCTTCGGCGG
>Ga0315320_10000798_pt1 | contig 25955 bp, 29 predicted proteins | sample M140m21515metaG_FD_203458 | JGI IMG/M metagenome (GOLD analysis project Ga0315320, IMG submission 203458) | Ammonia-oxidizing marine archaeal communities from Monterey Bay, California, United States - M1 40m 21515 | ecosystem: Environmental > Aquatic > Marine > Coastal | place: USA: California... | reverse complement strand
TGAAAAGAACGCATTATTTTTGGATACATTTATAAAAAATAATAAACCAAAAATAATATTGGAGACAGGAACATTTGAAGGTCAAGCTACATATGTAATGGCACAAGCAGCAAATCAAAATAATAACAAATGTAAAATATACACAATAGATTATAATGGAGATCCTACATCAGATTTTGAAATGGAAAAATGGTTAAGATTAAAAAGTATACGGGATGAAAATTTGAAAAATATAGAAAATAATTTTAAAAATGTGGAAGTTAATTTTGTAGAGGGAGATAGTAGAGAAGTATTGAAAGATTTATTTAAAAATGATGACGTAATAGATTTATTTTATCAAGATAGTATGCATTTTAAGGATGGAATCATACAGGAGTGGAACTTAGTGGAAAAAAATATTATAAAAAATAGTAAAATAATATTTGATGATTTGCAATTAAAAGGTGTGCAACAGTTTAGAGATTGGTTTCAAAATAAATATAAGAATTTATATAGTTATCAAGTAATTAATGATGGACATAAGCAATTTATTGTAAATAAGTTAGTTTAATTATTTTCGATATAGTTTTTCATCGCATCTTTATGTAATATGTTATTGGTGGTATAACCATATTGAAACATAATAGCTTCAGGATATTTTTTTGGTAAGCTAGAAACATTAATATGTAAATTATTTTTGTGAAAAGATTCTGGATAAAAGTATTTACTATCTAAGATTATATTTTTTTGATATTTTTTTACTAAAGCTGTAAAAATGTGTGGTCCGGTAACAAGCCAAACATCTCTTTGTCTAGGATGTTTTTTTTTAAGATTTTCATAATTATTATGTATGTAATCAATAACATTTTGTAATAAAGGATGATTTTTTGAAAATCCAATAACACCATTTGCTATGGACCATTTATTTACAGGTTCTTCTGCGCAAAACATTCCACCCTTTTTATTTGCGTCATCTAATATTGTGTTTAAAGAGTTATTGGGTTTATTGATCCATAAACTATCAGCATCAATAAAAACACCACCGTATTGTTGAAGAATTTCGTAACGTGCTATATCTGATTTTGCAGTGTAGAAAGTATCAGAATCATAATATTTTTTATTTTTTAACTGTAATTCATTAATTTCTTTTTCAGACCAGAACATATAAGTCCAATCGGGATTTTGTTTAATATAGTTTATTTTCCAAGAGTTCATCCATATGTCGGGTTTTTTATGTGGTCCTAACCAAATTTGATGAATAATTTTTTGTATGTTCATATCTTTACAATATTTAAATAAAAAATTATTAAATTAAAATAATATAATTAAAATAATGATTAATAATATAGATTATGAATATTTTAGAATATAGTAAAAATGGTTTTGAAGGAAGATTTATTATTTATAAATATAATAAAAACACTATTTATAAAAAAATAAAGAATAAAACAATGGGTCAAAAAGTATTGTATGATAATATACAAAATAATTTTATAAAATATAAAAATATTATTGAAAATACATATAAATCTGATATTTTACAATCAGTAAAAGGATATGATGTTGAAAAGGATGGTTCATATAAATGTAAATTAATTAAGGGTTATAGATTAGATAAAGTTGGAAACTTATCATTAAAACAAGATAAGTTAGATAAAATTAAGGTTGCTATTGAAAAGTTAAAAACAAAATTAAATAATAATGTGAATAAATTATCCGGAGATTGGGCATTACATAATTTAATATATTCTATTGAAGATGATAAAATATATAATATAGATTTGGAGGGGTTTTTTTCTTATACACGTTTACCAGGTTGGGGCAATATTAAAAATATTAATGAATGGTTAAATAATTCTTTAAAAAAAATAGAATATGTATTAAATAAAAATTCATCTTGTGAAGATTTAGAATTAATAAATTATTATCGTCCGGCGGAAATCCATACTATAATTGCTTGGGATTCAAAAAATAAAAATTTAGTTGACACTTATCTTAAAAATTTACCTATTAATATAGAAATATTGGATAAATCTGTCATTACATTATCAAAAAAAGAGCAAGATAATCTAGCACTTTCAATATATACTACAAAAAACAATAATAGAGTAGTGAATAATGCAATATATTTAATTGTTGTTAAAGATGCAAGTCCTATATATTCACTTGAAAAAGCAACAAGCTGTTGGCAAATTTTGAATAAAAACATGAAAAAAATAAAAGAGGAAATGAGATTAATGATAGGTGGTTCAAAGAATAGTTATCGTTCAATACATACATCATATAATCAGGAAGAAGCATTATTTGTATTAAAACCCTTAAAGTATGATCATTATGTTAAAAGAATAACTTTTAATAATTTTAAACAATTTTTTGATCATCTTAATAAACATAGTAAATTAAAATATTTAGTTCAAAGATCATTTCATGAAATAGAATATTCACATGAATATTTTAATGAAAAAAATGATATAGATATATTGGTAAATGATTATTACTATTTTAAAGCATTAACAGGGGCACGTGGTGTAAATAGAAAAAATATGCGTGAAAATGATAATGGTTGGAATATACAATCACGAATAAATATTGGTGGAGTAGAAATAAAATTTGATATTAGATTTGTAGGAGATGATTATTTTGATTCAAATTGGGAACTAGACATGTTAAATAAAAGAATTTGTAAAACATTAAAAGAAAATATTATTATAAATATTCCAAATAATTTGGATGAACTTTATTCTTTAATTTATCATATTATAATTCAAAAACATAATTCACACAAGTCGAAGCATATAACCAGAGTAAAAGAGTTATTAAAAATATGTAATATTTCAGATGTATTGAATTTTAATAATAGTATAAATATCAGAAGATTTTTAGATACTTTTATGAATAAAAACAATTACAAATATAAAAAACCATACGATAAAAATGTGGGGTTTATAATTTAATTTATCATAAGTTATAATTTAATTTATCATAAGTTATAATTCTATTTAAATTTTATTATAATAAATTTATAAAATGGTAGAGTTGATTGTGCAATTTTATGAAGTAAATTATGAAAATGCTAGTCGTGAAAAAATTAGACAAAGACAAAATGAAATTACGCATTGTTTTAAGAAAAATATAGCAAACCCACATGTATCAAAAGTTCATTTTTTATATGAGAAGAAAAGTGATGTTGATTTTATGATAAAGGAAGGTATAGAGAAAGAAAATCCCAAAATTGTTTATTATGATCTAGGAACAAGAATAAATTATAGTGCAGTATTTAAATATGCAAATACTTATTGTAAAAATAAAATTTGTCTTTATTTGCATGCAGATATGTGTATAAATAGTGGTTTTGACAATATAGAAAATATGGAAAACAAAGTATATGCATTAACGGCCCATCATTTACATTGTAATAGAAAGTTCATATGTAATTGCACACGTCAGTTTAAAACAAGTAAAGGTATATATGGTCCAACATTTGATGGTTTTGTATTTCAATCACCTATAAAAGAAAAGGTAGTAAAAGATGGTGATCATTATGTGGGGATGATGGGATCAGAAAATAGAATAATATGTATATTGAAGGAAAATGACTATGAAGTAGTTTGTCCAAATAATATCTTATTTTGTTATCATCATCATAATGTAAAAATATTTTCAAACAAACGAGGAAGGTGGGTAAATAGAGGAGGAGAAATAAAAGAGTTGGAATATTATTCAAATATACATAAGTCTCAGATAAATCTTCCCTGGGAAGAAAAAATTGTAGGTGGTGGAATCCCTTTTTTTATGGGAACGTGTAAATTTATAAGTGAAATATAAATAAATAATTTTTTTAATTACTTATATTTTTTCCCGAATTACATTTCTATAATGTTAGTTTTTTAATAATTAAATTAACAACTTTATAATAGACCTTTTCTCCTTTTTGCATATAACTACTCATTGGTATATGTGTCCAATAGGTATTTTTTCCAATAGATGTATTTATATTTCTTTTTTTCGCTAATATAAATGTATTATAACCATTTTCTTGAAAAAGAGATAACATTTTGTGTAATGAATCATTTTTATGATCATGTTTATCAATAGTCCAACCATGTAAACTTAAACTTTCCCACGAATGAATTTCAAGCATCCAACATTTTACATGATTTAAGTTTTGTAAACTATCTTTTAAAAGTTGATGTTCAAATCCTTCAATGTCCATTTTTATAAGAGTTGCATCTTTACATAAATTATCGAATTTATAACATTTTACATCTTTTCCTTTTAACCAATTTCTACCTTGTAAATCACTATTATTATACATAACATGTCCTTGTTTTAACCCATTTACCCGTTCTTGCTGTTCAAAACCAACATAACATGTTCCATCAAATGTATTTACTGCTCCATCAATAATTTTTATATGTTCTACATCCTGAAACTGTTTATTTAATAATTCTATATTGTTAGGATGTGGTTCAACACCAACAATAGTCGCATTTTTTGAATGTTTGTTAAAAAATTGTATCATTTCACCAGTATTTGCACCAATATCATATATTACTTCGTTATCAAATTTTACATGCTTTAAATAACTATTAAGTTCTTCACTCATATAAAAATACTTAACTTTTTCTTTTTAACTTAAAATTTTCAAATAATTTTGTATCTCTTTCCCTATATGGATTATTATCATGTTCGTCGTGTATTTCTCCCACAAATTTATAATAAGTATTTTTATACGAATCATCTGGAAAGGGAATACTATACTTATAGTTGAAAAACTGATCATGCTCCATTGTTTTGTCATTACATATATCATAAATTTGATTCAGAAATAACATATCATCCATCCTTTTGAATATATATTTTCTTTTTTTTAGAAAATCAACCATCTTTGACTTAACATTTAACATTTCTTTATAATTTTTATATCCCCACATACCACCCAATATTTTGTATTTATGATGAGGATGATCTCTCATAACATGCATAACCTTATTACTTTTCTCCCATTCACATACTGCCTTATACTCTCTTTCATTTATTCTTGAATCTGTATCCCTAACAACAAATATATCTACGTTTTTATCTTGAAAAGGTAAAAAACGCCAAAACATACCAGGAATTTTAGATCCAGTCATGTCAATAAGCTCTGCACCAAGAAGTGTTAATCTCTTTTTGTGGGAATCCGATAAACTGTTATTAATGTAAACTCTTATAATCCAGTCCTTATAAATTCCTTTTTTGTTGAGTATTTCTAAATTACGAATTAAACCATTATAATACATATTTTTTGTTTGATATACATATCCATCCATTGGTTTATCTTGAAACCATAAACTAAATGATATAATTTTTTTCATTTTAATATATAAGTAATTTATATTAACTTTAAATAAATCTTTTACTTATCATTTTCTAAAATATCTACCATAGATTGTATAGATTCATCACTTATTTTTATGTTTTTTTCAAATTGACCATATTCAGGAACAGGAATCTGCCAATATTCTAATCCATACGATAAATTTACTAATTGTGTGCTATGACAGTCCTTAATAAATATAAACTCAATAATCTTTACATTTTTACTACAGAATAATGTATGAAAATTAGTCGCGCCGTGAGGTCCAATAACTATTTTTGCATGATTAAATAATTTAATTCTATCTTCAATACTATAGTTTTTGTAAAAAAAACTTACATATATAAGATTATTATTTTTACAATAATTTTCTAATAAATTTTCTATTTTATTTTCATTAATAATATTTCTGGTTTTTATATCATTATTATTCCTTTTTGTATATATTAAAATATTTGATTTATAATCTTTAAAGTTCTTATGTATATTTGAATACATATTTTTATATAATATTATAGGACAATTACAGTAAGCCGAATAAGGAAATAATCCTGAAGAAAATGGACCAGATACTGTAATCTCGTATAAATCTTCAAATATTTGTTTATCATTTTCTTTCATTACAATAGTATCATTGTCTATTTTTAATAAATTTTTAATAATGTAATGATATGAATCAAACTTTATCTCCTTTGTAATTATTTTTATATCATTATCTTTTAATAAAATTGTTCTGCAAAAATTTAAATAAGGTAACCAATCCATAGAAAAATGATTCCAAATTAAGTCACCTTTTAAAATAAAACATAACCCTTTTTTTATAGTATGTTTCTTATTTGTTTTAGTAATTGAATATTGCGGATGTATTGACAAAGGTGTTTTGTTAAATCTATGTAAAATAACATTATTATGTTTTAAAACTTTCACATCCTTAAAAGGTGTAATCATATTATTTTTAAATGTTTCCAATTGTTTACTTCCTTTATAGTATTGATAATAATCACCAGCTCTGTTTATATTACAAGTAGTTGTTAATTTAAATGGTTTTGCAGAAAATTCACCCGGTTGATGTGGAATATTACTTAAATATATTTTATCCTTTTCTAAACATTTGACTAATTTATTAATGTTTTCTTTTTCTTCAAAAATTAATTTTTTTACTTCCATCTATTGTATATCTTTATTACTATTTATTATATTTAAATGTTTTTTTTCTATTTTTTCAAAATAACTATTTGATTCAATAAAAGCATTTGCACGCGAATGCCAATGATACGTATAAATTTGATTATTAAAAAAGTTATCAATATTTTCACCGGTTTCTTTGAAAAAATTATCTAAATGATTTAATTGACTATATTTTGAAGTAGTTTTTGTATCATACAATATCCATACTGGATCAAATAAAACACATGGTAAACATAAAATATTTATTTCATCAGTAAATATAAATTGATTATACCATACAACAAATTCTTTTTGATTGCATATTTGTATATATTTTTTAATAAGTTGATTACTTAAAGGACTATTTTTTTTTATATTTAAAATACCGTTATTACCTTGTTTCATAGTGCTCCAAGTATAACAAAATTCTTTATTTAATAAAGGTCTAATATTTTTAAGTAAAATCATATCCAAATCGTAATATAAACCACCATATTTATGTAGAAAAAGTATACGAGCAATATCGCTTCTAAATTTTAAAAATTTTGTTTGATTTAAAACTTTGTGTTTTTCTAATAAAGTATTTTTTGCAAGTTCATCTGGAATATATTTTTTTACAATAATATTTTTGTGTTTTGGAACAAGATGGATCGAATTATTATATGTTTGATAATCCAACCATACCCACAATTCACTATTATTTAAATTTTGTGTAGCTAAATAAGAATGTATACAACAAATTTGTTTTCTAGATAATTTACCATACCAATATACATGGAAAATTATATTTTCTTTATCATTTAAATAAAAATCTAATGTATTATTTTGTAAGTAAGTTATACCATTATCAATATTATTATAATCAAAGTTATTAAGATACTCCATATAATAAAAATTACATATTAATTATCATTAATTTAAACGATAGTAACACTTTTTGTGCATCCACCTAAATACCAAGCTACTTCACTAAATGTGCTAAAATGACTACCAATAAATATAGAATTTTTAGATAACAAATATAATTCAATAAGATCTTCTTGTATACCTAATTCAAAATCTCTGCTAGTATTTAAATCACTACTTCTTGGATAAAAAACCACATTGTAATTATTTTGTTTTTGAAAATAGTCTTTTACTTGTTGTGAATCAGTTGATATATAAAAAGTATATGTGTTATCATATTTATTCATTTCTTTTTCATATTTTTGTATATCAAATAAATATGAACGCCGCCCTCCTTCTTTGTTTCTATTCCAAGAACGTATATGAACGCTTATTGTTTTTTCATCAAATTGTTTAGAAAAATTGTTTATATTGTTTTGTAATGTATCTATTGGTTTTAATATTTTAAATAATTCTATATATTCATTTTTTATAGACTCTGGAATTTTATTATACATGAAATCAATATTTCTTTGTAATTTATCTGATTTACTAAATTTTACACTACATTTTGATTGAAATGTATTAAAATGTTTCGACAATACGTCACTTTCCTTAATTGCTAAACAATGACTGTTATATATATTTTTTTGTGGATTGTTTTGAACTTCGATATCATTTTTAAATAATTTACGAAAACTACAGTTTAATATATGATTATGTGTTCTATAAGAACCTAAAACGGGCCAATAGATTTTTGCATTAGGATCTAATCGTAAAGCAGAAACATATGATTTTAAACGGTTTGATAATCCACCATTATTAGTTGAAATCATTAAAATAAGATTAAATAAATTATACAATTAACAAACGAAATATTTAAAAACATATATATGAATAATTATAATATGTGTAGTTTCAATATTATAAAAATTTTAAACTCAAGTATAGAAGATATAAATTATTATACACAAAAACGTGGTCCCGATTGCACAAATGTAGTAAAAATAAACAATATTACTTTTATTCATAATTTACTTCATATTACAGGCGATAAAGTATATCAACCATTTGAAAAACAAAATATAGCTTGTGTATTTAATGGTGAAATATACAATTATGAATCATTTGGTAATTATCAGACCGATGGTCAGTGTTTGATAGATCTTTATCTTAAACATGGAACTAGTTTCACAAACCTATTAGATGGTGAATTTGCATTAGCTTTAATTGATTTTGATAAACGCTTAATAGTAATGAGCACAGATATATTTTCAACAAAGCCTTTATTTTATAGTTTTGAAGATGATAATTTTATGATAAGTTCATATGGAAGTGGAATAGAAGCAAACAAAATGAAAAATATAAAAAAGTTAGAAGCAAATAAAACAGTAGTATACGACTTAGATAACTTGGAACAAATAGAAGAAAAAAATGTATACAATTTCAATTTAAATCAACACAAAACATCTTTCAATGATTGGAATGTGGCTTTTGAAAATGCGTTAAAAAAGCGGACACAAAATTTACAAAGAAATTTATTTGTATCTTTAAGTAGTGGTTATGACAGTGGTGCAATATGTTGTGGATTAAATAAGTTGGGAGTAAATTATAAAACATATACAGTAATGGGTAGGGAAGATCCAAATGTAATAAGAAAAAGACTAAATATAAATAAAATGCCAAAGGGGGAGTATATGATGGATGAAAATGTAATATCGCGTTATAAAAGTAGAAATGATAAAATGTGCTGCGATTATAGTCAAAAAGTATTAAAAAATAATGATAAAGTATATAGTGTTTTAAAGGATCGTGCATCGTGTGGTGGAAGTTTTATATATGATGAGGCAAAACGGGAAAATTATATAGTATCATTGAGTGGTCAAGGAGCGGATGAAATATTTGCGGACTATGGTCATAATGGTAGAAAGTTAACATGGCATAGTTGTTTTGGGGGAAAGTTTCCGGATGATTTAAATAGTATATTTCCGTGGGAAAGTTTTTTCTCAGGGATAGGACAATGTTTATTGATGAAGGAGGAAATTATTGGGGGGAGTTATGGTTTGGAGCAGCGTTATCCATTTTTGGATAAAATGGTTGTGCAAGAATTTTTATGGTTAAAACCGGAACTAAAAAATAAACACTATAAATCAGTATTGCATAATTATATGACAGCACACAATTATCCATTTGCATTGAATAAAAAAGTAGGTTTTAATTGTTTATATTAGTTTAAAATACTCATTACAACATCTTTCACTCCCCAAATATTCATAATTTATTTTTTTCACATAATCTTTATAATTATTATTTATCTCTTCTATTTTGGTAAATAATTCTTCTATATGTTTATACTCCTCACCCGCCATTTTACATATTTCTTGAGCTCCACCACCACCATGACAAAATAATATTGGTAAACCACAAGACATACCTTCTAAATAATGCATAGCTCCTGGTTCATTTTGAGTGGCAGTTAAATAAAAATTATGATTACGTAATTCATCACCGAGTTGTTCATCGCTCATACAAGGTAAAAGACGTATATTCTTAGGAGTATAATTTTTATTATAATTACCAATATATGTAAATTCTATATGAGGATATTTGGGTAACAATTGGTCTAATGCATTATAAATATGAAATCCTTTCAAATAATTACTAGACCAATGATGTGTGACTAATTTTATTTTGTTAAACTTTCTATGTATAGGATAAAAGTGTTTTCTATTACATCCATTTAGTATTGCATGATGATCATTGAGTTGTAAATCATATTTTTTTATGTAATAATTCTCTAACCATCGACTTACAAAGACAACTTTATTTGCAAATTTCATAGTTTTTACCAGCAATGGTTCAACATTAATAGAAATTTGTCGTTTAATATCACATTCATTAACGCGATGTATAATAATAGTATTTGGATTATTTTTTTTATATTGAATAAAATCATTTAGGTCATAATTTTTGTGTGGTCCGCTTCTTGGATCAATAATAAACAAAACATCAATATTAGGTTCTAATGTGTATGTAACATTATATTTTTTTGAAAGAAGAAAGGATGATAAATTTTTAACAAAAAATCCACCACCGCCGTAACTACCGTTGGGAGGTTTTAAAGAAAAGAAAACAGTCTTCATTAATAAATTATATAAATTTTCATTTAAATTTAAATAATTAGTAAATAATATATGAAAATAGTATTAATAACAGGAGCATCGGGGCAAGATGGGTTAAATATGATAAGTTATTTATTAGAAAAAACAAATTATACAATAGTTGGAACTTCATATAATGATAAAAAACTAAAACATATAAACAATGATAAATTTATATATGAAAAATTAGATGTAACAGATGAAATATGTATACGCCATGTATTTGACAAATATAAACCCGATTATTTTATAAATTTTGCGGCAAAAAGTTCAGTAGTTGATTCTTGGAAACATCCAAAATTAACATTCCAAACAAATGCAATGGCAGTTATAAATATATTGGAAATAATAAGAAATGTGAAACCATCGTGTCGTTTTTATTCGGCGGGTTCTAGTGAGGAGTTTGGAGAAATAGAGACAACACCTCAAACATTAGAACATCCATTAAAACCGAGAAGTCCATATGGTGCGAGTAAATGTGCGGCTCGTCATATAGTGAAAGTCTATAGAGATTCTTATAATTTATTTGCGATACATTGTATATTATTTAATCATGAAAGTATACTTAGAGGTAAACAGTTTGTAACACGGAAAATAACATCAAACTTGGCACACATAAAATATAAAATAGAAAAACAAGAAGGTTTTGATTGCTTTGAGTTAGGAAATATAGATGCACGTAGGGATTGGAGTTATAGCAATGATTTTATGGAGGCAATTTGGATAATGTTGAATCAAGATAAACCGGATGAATATATATTATCATCAAATAAGGATTATAGTATAAAGGAATTTATAAATATGTGTTGTAAAAGTTTAGGATTAAGCAATGTATGGCAGTTAGATGAAGATCCATTAAATACGAAGATGTATATAAATAATAAATTAGCAATAACAATAAATGAGAAGTATTATCGACCGGCAGAAATACATATAATGAGGGGTGATTCAAGGGAAACATATAAAAAATTACAATGGGAACCAAAAACTTCATTACAAGAGATGATTAATATTATGTGTAATTATGATTATAAATTATTAACTAATAAAGAAGTGTAGTTATGCATATAATTTTTAATTGTATATAATTGTGATTTTTCGTAATTATATGTAGTATTACTTACACAATTTATTATAGTTTCAGGATTATCCACATCAAAAATAGATTCTTTATTTAATAATAATTCATATATACCAACTTTTGTGCTGTATATAGGTGTTTTTGTCAATGCACATTCATTAATTGCACGTGGACCACCTTCAACTCTGGAACTTACAATATACAAATCCAAACAATTATATAATTCGTTTAATGTATTAAAATCACACATTTCAAAATACTTATATTGTATGTTATGTTTATTAAGTTGTTGTATGACATATTGTCTTCTTTTACCGGTTAAGAGAACTTTTATATGTGGATGTTTTTTACGTAAGGCTAAAACAGATTTTACAAAAATATCGGGTCCTTTTTCCAATTTGGGAAGAAAAATACCATTCTTGATACCTGCACCTTCGGTATCTCTTTGAAATGATCCAACCCAAAAACTATTATCCAAATTATATTTTTTTCTCATCTTTTCTTTATTATTTAAAAAAGACCATATATTTTCATTATGCCATAATGGAACAACTCTTATAGGTTTACTGATATATTTTTTAAGGGTTTGTTTACATATATTTTGATTTGTAACAAAAACATTTGTAATAGAATCCAAAAATGAAAAGTGAGATTTTTTAGAATAATCCATCTTTGATTCCACAATATGATGTATAGTTGTGATTACTTTCTTTTGTTTATAAACATGTGTAGGAATAGTATTTGCAATATAGTTGCTCAAGATCCAAATAATGGAGGCTTCTTGTAAGTTGTTTGTGTATATTTCTTTATTGTTTTCGATCCATTCTTTCGCTAATACATCAGTAATCCAATTTTCCTTTGCATATAATATATAAACTTTCATTATATATTATAATTATTAGTTACATTTATATTAATTCAAGGTTAAATTCTGGATTTTGTATAAGAGATTTAAGTGTATCCCAAATTTTATTAGACATACCACAAACAAGTTTAAATTGATATTTGGCCATCATATTATAAATATCCCGCATATTATGTTTTGTTTGTTTTCTAAAAAATTTATTACAAATATTTGTAACTCTTACAACTTCTTCTTCATTTATCCATAAATTATTCCAAAAATCTATAAAAAAAGGTGAATTTTGAAATAACATATGAAAACCAGGTGTTAAATATATTGATATTAGTAAACTATAAACATCTAACTCAGCCATATAAGGTAGACCGGAATGTCTAGTTAATAAATACACACCTAATTCTTGAGCTGTTATACTTTGTGGCAAACAAAAATAATATAAATCTTCATATTTACCTGAATCTATTTTAAATAATTTTGTATTGTGCATATTAGTATATACTTTACTAGCAAATCCTTTAACACCTGTATGAACCGTAAAATATCTTACTTTATTAACAGTAAAAGCATTTTTACCATAATCAGCTAATTTTACAGTAAATGGAGCAGATGGAAGAGTAGTATCTTGATACATACCGGAGAAGGGTTGGTTAGAAACAAAAATATTATCTACTTTTAAATCATTATGAGTATAATTAAAATTTGTTTGTAAAAAATGTAAAAGACTAAAAATTTGTATAAACATATTGATCACAACATTTTCTTTAATCATATTATTAAAAACATAGTTTGGAAAGCTTCTATAAAAATCACTTAAGTCACCTTTATCTGCAATTTCCATAACATTACAACTTTTTTTTTTAACAATAAAAGCGTCATATTGTTTTACATATGCGTTTGTGTGAATAATTTCGGAGCTAGAAATAAAATGATCTAGAAAGAATCCAATAATGGTTTCATTTATAAATTCAGACGAACCAATTAAAAAGTCAACATATAATGGTTCGTAACAATCTAAAATTTTTTTGGAATAACGAATATATTTTTTATTTTTAATAATTTTAAGTATAAATTTTAATTTTTCATAACTAATTTTAAATACTAGTTTATTACCATCAGAAAGTGTATAAGTATGAACACTACCTTTTGAACCGATTGTGCTTAGTTCTTTACTTTTTTTATTTGTAAACACAAATTTTTGTATATCATTATCGTCTTCAGTAACATAATGTTTAAATAATGATTTTGCTTTTTTTGGAGTTTTTATTAAATCTTGCACCATACTATTTTTTTTTCTCTCTAAAATGGGTAAAACATCATCCAATGTTTTACTATCCATATTATTGTATGGATTTGGTAAACCTCCGCCAAATTTTTTCGTTTTATTATTTCTTTTTTTATTATATCTTCTAGTTTTAGTCATATAATATAATATATTATTTAAAAATATTTGAGTTTTAAAAATAATTCTATTTTTTTCATTAATCGATTAGCATAATGTGTTTGTGTATAATTATTGGAAAATTGTATACCTTTTTCAACTTTTTTTAATCTTTCATCTTCATGATCTAAATAATAACTAATTTTATCAATAATTTGTTGATCACTCATATTTCTATTAACTTCAATAACAAAACTATAGTCATCAGAATTATCATTGGGTAAATCGCCACAAATAGCAGAAACGCCACACATTGGTATTTCAATGTATTTACCGTATCGACTTCTAGGTATACCAGTATCAGTTAGTGTAATTCTAGATTTATTAATAGCTTGAGCCATTTCAATTAAATAACGATCAGTATATGCATCATGTAAGTCGTATCCAGGATGAGGATGTTTATGACATTTATATTTTTTTTGAAGTTTTGGTAAAAGTTTTATAAAACGATTTCTAAGAGGATAATGATGAGATAAGCAACCGGCAATTAAAATATCATATTCAATATTTTTATTATATTTTTTAAAAATAGTTTTTTCGGCACAGTGACCAATATAAACAAACCTTACATTTGGTATATTCATTTTTTGATATTGTATACAATCATTTAAATGATGACAAATAACTAATTGAGAGCCACTTTCTTTAATTTCTTTAAGAGTCCAATTAATATTATACATTTCATTATAACGTATACACTTAGGAATTTTGACACTTTTAAAATCTTTCATTTCCAAAGGTTTATATGCAATAACTATATTAAAATCAATATTTATATTATTTATGTTTTCTTGAACAGTTAATAGCTCATTATAATTATCCCAACCAATACCAGAATAAGTTACATTAGCCAATTGTTCTAATGCTTTAATCCCATGAAAACGAACGCGGGACATTTTTGTCAAGTAAGTTTTTTTATTAACAAGGTAAAGTATATTCATCTATAAATATATAAAGTGAGTTATATTTAATATATTATAATGAAAATAGGTATTGTGGGTGGTGGATTTGTTGGTAAAGCAACACGATTATTGGAGTGCAAAAATGTAGATGTATATACATATGATATTAATAAGGATTTATGTAATCCGAAGGATACAACAATGAAAACAATATGTGATTGTGATTTAATATTTATTTGTGTGCCGACACCGATGAATAAGAATGGAAGTTGTTATATAAATATAGTATTAAATGTATTAGATGAGATAAAAAAATATATAAAAATAGAAGAATCGTGTGTTATTTTGAGATCAACATTGCCTGTAAATACGAGTCATGAATTAAATTGTTATTTTATGCCTGAGTTTTTAACAGAGAAAAATTTTGAGAATGATTTCAGAAATAATGAGAATTGGATCATAGGTTTAAGAGAGGAAAGTGTAGCAAGAGAAGAAATATTCAAACGTAAGTTTAGTGAATTAATAAACAATGCTTATGAAAATGGTAGTATTAAACATAATAGCATACATTTTATGACAAGTAGTGAGGCAGAAATGGTAAAACTTTTTAGAAATAATTTTTTGGCAGTAAAGGTCTCATTTTGTAATGAGATATATAATTTTTGTGATGCAAAACAAATAAGTTATGAAAATGTAAGAAAGGTGGCAACATTAGATAAAAGAATTGGTGAAAGTCATAGTAAGGTTCCGGGTCATGATGGAAATTTTGGATATGGTGGAACATGTTTTCCCAAAGACACCCATAGTTTATATTATCAAATGATTGAAACCAGTGTAGATAGTAGAATCATACGCGGTGCAATAGAAAGAAATGAAAATATAGATAGAAGAGTTAAGGATTGGGAATCAAGTAAAGGAAGAGCTGTGATTTAAATCCAACCTTCTAAATAGTAAGATAAAACAAAAACAAGCCAAAAGGGTGCAATAGTTAATCCCATTTCGGCAAAAATGGCAATAATAAAGGCTAATATTGCTTTTTTAAGAGCAGTTTTAACTTTTTTACTTTCTTCACTATTATCATACTGTGTATTATAAGTAATGTATAATATAAATGCAATTATCATAGAAAAACTAACCAGCCATCTTTTATCACCAATAAGTTCTTTAATAGATTTTATTGCTTTTTTTGATTTATAAATAGCTCTAACAGTTAATAAAAAAATGGAAATAAGTGCGAATGGATACATATATATTATATAAAGAAAAGGAAAAAATGAATTTAAAAATTATAATAAATAAATATTATAATGAAAGTTTTAGTGACGGGGGGATCTGGAATGGTAGGACAAAATATAAAGGATTTAGTTTCTAGTAATGTGGATGAATTTGTATTTTTATCTTCAAAAGATTGTGATTTACGAAACAAATATGAAACGCAATGTTATTTTCAAGATGGAAATTTTGATGCAGTAATACATTTGGCTGCAAATGTTGGTGGTTTATATAAAAATCTAAATTCAAATATAGAGATGTTTTGTGATAATATTAAAATAAATGAAAATGTATTGGAGGCTTGTCATAAATATCGTATAGGAAGAGGAATATTTATATTAAGTTCGTGTATATATACACCATCTCCAAGTAAATTCCCGATGGATGAAAGTATGATACATGAGGGGGCACCACATCCTTCAAACGAGGGTTATGCGTATGGAAAGCGTATGATGGAAATGTTAGTTAGGCATTATAATAATAAGTATAATACAAATTTTATGTGTTTAATACCTGTAAATTTATATGGAAAGTATGATAATTTTAATTTAAACGAATGTCATGTATTACCGGGAGTGATGCATAGATTTTATATTAATAAAAAAAATAACGAACAAAAATATGAAGTATATGGAACGGGAAATCCACTTCGTCAGTTTATTTATGCGAAGGATTTTGCAAAAATAATAATAGACTGTTTAAATAATGATGTTAAAGAAAACTTGATTGTGTGCAATGATGAATTTAGAATTAGAGATCTGGTAGATACAGTTTGTGATGTAATGGAAATAGATAAAACACTTGTAGAGTATGATACCGAAATGAGTGATGGTTGTATGAGAAAAACAGTATGTAATGAAAAATTCAAAACATTGTTTGTAGATTTTGAATTTACATCATTCGATGATGGTGTAAAGGAAACATATAAGTGGTTTAATAGTAATTATGAAGAAATAAGAAAATAATTATTTATGAAAATTAAAATAATTATTTATGAAAATTAAAATAATTATTTATGAAAATTAAAATAATTATTTATGAATTGTTAAACTTAAACTTGAGTTCCATCGAGCAAGAAGTATTCGCGCATGGCGGAGTATCCAGCAAGCTGAGCTAACGAGCCATTATCGGCACCGTTTCTAGTGACAATAGGAAGGGTATCATTATCTCTGGCAAAGTTATCAACGAGGAAGTGAATACGGAATTCGACATTTCGGACACCAGGAGTGCTGTTCTTGAACATAACAGAAAGACAGAGAACATGACGTTTATTAGCACTGAGAACACCACCAGTTGTGGTATCAATACCCATAGCAACATCAATGGCGGCTTCGAGACCAGCGGCGTAAAGCTGGTGGACAGCAGAAAGAGTGGTATCATCGGCATTAACTCCAGCATTTTCATCATAGTTGGAAGCGATTTCGTGAACAAGAGAGCTCATGGAAAGAGAGCATGACTGCTGTGTCTTACCACTGATGCGGGTAACATCTCCAAGAGTGTGAACATCCTGAAGCTGATTGACAACATTCATGTAAGAGCATGAATCCCAAGCATCGTGGGGAAGTCCAAGATCGTAGACAACGGAGTCAATGACGTCATTGAGGACGGAAACACCAGAAACACTAACCTGGCTGTTAGTGGCGTGTTTATCAGTGCGACCACGATCGGAAATGTGGGTAAGAGCGGAACCAGCTTGAGGAACACCGTTAGCGTATTCACCAGAGACACCAATCATGGTAAGCATACGGCCTGCGACCTGAGAGATACCGAAGTCACCATCACCACCTCCATAGAAAGATTCAGTGAAAGATCCCCAACTGAGAACATTAGCTTGTCCAACATTAGTGGAACCCTTTGTCTGCCAGAGATCATCACCAGTGGCAGGGTCACGGAGCTGACAGCAAAGTGCAAGATCAATAACGTTATTGTTTTCAGTTGTTACAATGTTAAGTTCCGAAGGAACAATGCGTGCAAATACAATTGTGTGTTTTCCAATAGGCATATTATGTAATTAAATAAGAAAAAAAAAATGAGTTAATTAATTTATTCCTAAATAAAATTATTAAAATTTATGAAATTAATAATTATACTTTAAATTTATGACTGAGTTCCGTCAAGTAAGAAATGTGCACGTTCAGCAGAGTATGCGCACAAAGATGGAAGAGTTCCATCGACACCACTGGTTACATTACCGTTGCGTTTAAAATTATCGACAAGGAAATGAATGCGGAATTCAACATTTCGCACACCAGGAGTGCTGTTTTTGAACATAACAGAAAGACAGAGAACGTGACGGCTGTTGGCAGCCAAAACTCCAGCAACTGCAGTGTCAGCACCCATCGACACATCAATAGCGGCTTCGAGACCAGCGGCGTAAAGCTGGTGGACAGCAGAAAGAGTGGTATCATCGGCATTAACTCCAGCATTTTCATCATAGTTGGAGGCGATTTCGTGAACAAGAGAGCTCATGGAAAGAGAGCATGACTGCTGAGTCTTACCACTGATGCGGGTAACATCACCAAGAGTGTGAACATCCTGAAGCTGATTGACAACATTCATGTAAGAGCAGGAATCCCAAGCGTCGTGGGGGAGGCCAAGATCGTAGACAACTGAGTCAATGACGTCGTTGAGGATCGAAACACCTGAAACTGTAACCTGAGTAGCGGCAGGTCTGTCAGTGCGACCACGGTCGGAAACGTGGGTAAGGGCGGAACCAGCTTGAGGAACACCGTTAGCGTATTCACCAGAGACACCAATCATGGTGAGCATACGGCCTGCGACCTGAGAGACACCGAAGTCACCATCACCACCTCCGTAGAAAGATTCAACGAAAGATCCCCAACTGAGGACATTTTCTTGAGCAACAAGGTTGGCGCCCTTGGTCTGCCAGATATCATCACCAGTGGCAGGGTCACGGAGCTGACAGCAAAGTGCAAGATCAATCACGTTGTTGTTTTCTGTGGTTACAATGTTAAGTTCGGAAGGAACTATACGAGCAAATACAATTGTATGTTTTCCAATAGGCATATTATGTAATTTTATTAGAAAAAAATATTTTATATTTTTTTCTAAAATATATATTTTTTTTCTAAATATTTTCGAATTTTGCTAAATGATTTAACTTTGTGTTCCATCTAATTTAAAATGTTCAGCCTCAGAAGAATATTTACATAAATATTCTAAACTTTTTCTAGTATTTAAATCATCAACCAAAAAGTGTATTCTAAATTCGACATTTCTAACACCTGGTGTGCTATTTTTAAATAATATGCTAAATGCTAAAACTTGTCTAGTTAATCCACTTACACCAGCTAAAGATAATGCAATTGCATTTTCCAAACCACTAGTATATAATTTATATACTGCAGATCCATCAAAGTTTGCTTTTACCCCAATATTTCTATCATAACTAGAAGAAATTTCGTGAACTAAACTTTCAATACTTAATGAACAACTTTTATTTAATGATCCACTAATACTACATGCATCACCCACTGTATGAATATCTTGTAACTCATTAACAACATTCATGTAAGAACAAGAATCCCATGCATCGTGCGGAAGACCTAAATCATAAACAATTGAATCTGTTACGTCATTTAATATAGAAACACCAGATACACTTACTGTTGGTCCCACTGTTCCTGATGCAGCAGTATAATCTGTTCTTGCTCTATCGCTTAAATGTGTAAGTGATGAACCCGCCTGTGGAACACCGTTTGCATATTCACCAGATACACCAATCATAGTAAGCATACGACCTGCAACTTGACTTAAACCAAAGTGCCCATCACCACCTCCGTAAAATGATTGAATAAAAGAAGTCCATGATAAAATGTTATTTCTAGAAACATGTTTATTACCATGACCACTCCAAATATCATCACCGGTATCAGGATCTCTAACTTGACAGCACAAACCAAGATCAATAATATTATTATTTTCTGTAGTTACGATACTTAATTCTGATGGTGCTATTCTTGCAAATAAAATTGTATTTGACATTAATATATATACATTAAATAATTTATTTATTGTAAATATATTTTTTTACTAAATGTTTAAAAATCAACATTATCTAGATCAAATGTAGCTTCTTCCTTTTTTCCTGTTGTAAGACTATAATCTCCTACACGCTTTTCGAAGAAGTTTGTCTTTCCTTCAAGACTAATCATTTCCATAAAATCAAAAGGATTATTAGAATTATATAACTTTGAAAATCCTAATTGAACTAAAAGTCTATCCGCCACAAATTCTATATATTGACTCATTAATTTAGAATTCATACCAATTAATTTACATGGTAAAGCATCACAAATAAATTCTTTTTCTATATCAACAGCTTCCTTTATCATATTATGAACCTTTTTCTTTTGACATTTTCTATTAAGTTTTGTATAAAGAAGAACAGCAAAATCTGTATGCATACCTTCATCTCTAGAAATAAGTTCGTTTGAAAATGTAAGACCAGGCATAAGACCACGCTTCTTTAACCAAAAAATAGAACAAAAAGAACCTGAAAAGAAAATACCTTCTACACAAGCAAATGCTATAAGACGGGTTGCAAATGTAGATCTTTTATCATTTATCCATTTAATAGCCCAGTCAGCTTTTTTTTTAATACAAGGAAAATTATCTAATGCTTGAAATAATTTTGTTTTTTCCTTTTCATCTTTCACATAACTATCAATCAAAAGTGAATATGTTTCAGAATGAATGTTTTCCATCATTAATTGAAATCCATATGCCGCACGTGCTTCGGGTAATTGAACCTCAGTTAAAAATCGTGATCCAAGGTTTTCTAAGACAATTCCATCGCTCGCAGCAAAAAATGCCAAAATCATTTTAATAAAGTGTTTTTCGTTATCGTTCAAAGTCTGCCAATGATTAATATCATCAGAAAAATCAATTTCTTCCGCTCTCCAGAAGCAATCCATCTGTTTTTTGTAAGACTTCCAAATTTCTGTGTCGGATAATGGAAACATAACGTAGCGGTTGGGGTTTTCAGTCAGTAAGGGTTCAGACATAATTTTAGACATCCTAAATAATAATGGGTTAGATTTAAATATTTTAAAATATATATATATATTATTATGAATTTTTCAAAAAGAGAAGAAATGTTAGACGAAATTAGCATTAAAATAAGTAACTCACAAAAAAATTTGACTCATTTAATTAGTAAAAAGGATAAAAATAACGCGTATATAGGATCTGTTAAAAAAAAACTAGTAAAATATCAAAAACTTATATTAGAAGAAAAAATGGCACAATTGGAACACTTGGATATGTTGTATGAATATTTAGAAAGAAATATAGAAAAAGGGAATCAAAGAAGTATAGTTTTTCAACAACAAAAAATAAAAAAGATGCGGGTAAATTTAAAAAGAATTATTAAAAAATATTTACAAAATATATAATGGTTAACAAAACTAAAAGAAGAGGTGGATGCGCGGAGTGTGGTTGTCAAGGTAAAAAAGGAGGATATAAATACACAAACTCAAAAAAAAGAACTAGAAGTAGAATTGCTAAGGGAATCAAGAAATATCGTTTAAAGAAAAAGAGAACAAAAAGACGAAAAAGAGTATATAGAAAAAAAACCTCAAAAAATACTGGTCGCCGTAAAAGACGTTAAACCCATTTTCCAGTTATTTGACGCATTCTAATATTTTTTGGATTTTTATAATAATTCATTTTCTTATTATAATAATTTTTATACTTTCTTTGAAATATTTTTAACCAAATCGTTTTTATTATACAAAGACATGTATCTTCTTTTTCATATAGATCCACAATTTGAATACTGTTTGATATTTGATTCGATTCCCATAAATTAACATATAAACTTAAATATTCATCATAATCTTCATAAGCCATTGCACATACAACAAACCAATGATTATTTAGTTCCGTATTTCTACCATCCCAAAATAAATTTGAATCATATTTATGTATATGAGCTAATTCATACATTAATAGTTTAATTATAAATAAAAATATATAAATCAATTTTTATTTATTACAACTATTTTTTTTTTTGATTACACATATATATAATGAATATTGATAAACTCTTAAATAGCAAAAATGTCTTATATTTAACTGTTGGTTTAGCATTTTTATGCTCACTTGGTTATCTATGTGTCTCTTCATATGAATGTTTAGCTGTATTTATTGTTTCATACTTTGTATGTTGTAATTATATTAAAAATAAAGTAACATGTTTACTTATTTCATTATTTTTATCCAACTTTGTTTTTGGTTGTTCGTTTACACTTAAAGGAAGAATGTTTGAAGGTATGGGTGGATTAGGAAGTGTTGGTCCCGTTTCAAATCCTTTAATTGCTGGAGAATTTAATAAAGTTATTCAAAAAGCTGGAGAAGTTGCTGGTAAAGCAGCCGCAAATGCAGCCGCTAACTCTGGTGCAAGTGATGCAACACAAGAAGAAGAAAGAGAAAACGCAGAAAATGAAGTAAAAAAAGCTGTTGTTGAAGAATTTAGTAATTTTTAAAATTTAATAAATAATATATGAAAATATATATAATGAATAAAGTATTAAATCGTGTATCAAAAAATTCTTATGTAATGAGTGCCATTGTTATTTTAGCAGTATTAAATATTTTAGCATATTTAAATGAAAAATCTGTCTTGTGTTTAGGTGTTTTTTTGTTAAGTTTGTGTTTAGCAAATGTATATACTGAAAATTTGTCATACGGTGTATTATTTTCATTATTTATTACAAACATTGTTTTTGGTGGGTGCAGAATAAAAAAAGAATTATTTTAATTTATTTTATATATATTTTATATAAAATGAAACTTAAATTACCCAAATTATTTGAAAATAAATATTTATTATATGTTGCTTTAGTTGTAGCTTCTGCAAATGTTTTGGGATATTTAGCAAAGGAAAAATATAATGCGGTTACCTTTTTTTTAGCAATCGGATTACTTAGTTCATATTTTACAAAAAATATGACTGTTGTATTACTTATATGTGTTTTATCAACAGCTTTAGCTAGCACACAAAATGTTATAGAGGGTATGGAAGTTGATGACAAAAAAATAAAAGTTGGAAAAGAAATGAGTGAAGAAATAAAAGGAACCGAATCAGAACCACTTGGAAAAGGAGCCGATGATATTGAAAAAGAAACTGGATTACCAAAAGGTATTACAGCTGTATTTGATTCATCATCACCAGGTAAAATAACACTTAGTGGAACTCCTGAAGAAGAAGGAACATTTGAATATGAAATAAAATTCAAAGTAGAAAAAGGAAAAACAGCACCAGATTCAGTTAAAGGTAAAATTGTTGTAGAAGCAACAGATGATAAAGAAAATGATAATCCTGAAATCCCAGAGAAAAAAGAACCAGTCTCTGATGGACCGTCCGGTGTTTGTATACCAAAAGATCCTAATGACGATGATAAATGTAGTAGTAATTTGGAAGAAAGTGCTTGTAAAAATAAATGTGAATGGAAATTAGCCCAACCTGCAAAGAGTGCAATAAAAGCATCAATGATAGCGAAGGGTGATCAGTTTTGTTTAAATAAGCTTATTGATGAAAAAGATCAAAAAAATGCAACGCATAAATTAGGAGATGATTTATTTGAAAAGGTAAAATTTTCTGCTACATGCGCAATAAAATGTGGTGTAAATGATGGTGATTGTGACGATTATACTGCGATCGAATCTGGTGAACAATTTTCAAATATGGGTAAAAGAAATAATGTTGTATCAAATGTTAGTAGAGAAACTCGCGTAGACGGTATTGATGAAAGCGAAGGAGATAGAATCGATTATGCTGAAACTACTAAACAAGCATACGATAATCTTCAACAAATGTTAGGCTCTGGTGGAATGAAAGGACTTGCATCTGAAACACAAAAACTCGTCGCACAACAAAAAGAACTCGTTGATTCTTTAGGACAAATGGCACCTGTTTTGAACAGTGCTAAATCAACATTAGACAGCTTAAACTTACCTGATATGAAAGGAATTACAAATATTTTATCCACACTAAAAGGAAAATAAAATACAAACACTATATATATGCCAAGAAAGTGCCCTCCCGGAACTTTATGTATTGAAAATATAACACTTATATTTTTAATAGCAGTCGTTTTATTTGGAGTATTTTTATATAATAAAATTAATTCAAATAAAGTAGTTATTATGCAACAACCTTCAATGCAACAAAATCATAATGGAATTTTTCAAAACCAATTACAAAGTGTTTTCAATAATCCACATGTTATGCCACAACGTGATAATAGTCCCTTCTCAAAAGATAGCACCGATCCAAGAGGTTTACCTATTAATGTAAAAACACAAGGTTTTGATACATCATTCAGACAAGTTGGATTATTAACCAGAAATAATGGTGGTGAAACTATTTTACCTCTTATGGGACGCCCCTTACAAACAAATCGCGATAAACATCAGTTTTATACCATGAATGATAAAAATAATATGATTAAATTACCATTAAGTAAAAATGGTAAAAGTTGCACAAATGAATATGGATGTAATGATTTATATAATGGGGACACTGTATTTGTAGAGGGATATAAAGATACTTTTAACGTAACAATGTATGAAAACAGTGGTCCTAGATATATACCATTTGTATAAAAAATATAAAAAATATAATATATATTTATATAAATGGCTGCTGTAGAAGAAAATCAAAAAAAACTACCTTTCAAAACACAGGAATTTGACACCATGGAAAAAGAATTTGAACAAAAAAAAGGAAAACTCACTATCTTTAAAACCATGAAAATGGGTGATAAAATTATGAAAGTTCAAGATTGTTCAAATAATTCTTATTACATTGTTGGAAGCGACGATTGGCAAAGAACAAAACGTTGGTGGGCTGGTGAAGATAGAATAAAAACGATTGAATATTTGGATAATGAATTTAAAAAATTTACAAAATATTTAGATAAAGTTCTCTATAATATGAAGGAGTATAATTTACTAAAATATTATACTTTAGCACTAGATGTTTCAAGATTCATTAACGAAATATTACCCGGATTATATAGTTTAAAAGAAACTTATACAGATTTTGAGGAAATGAAGATAAAAGTAGACAGCATTATTACAACTTTAATAGATTATAAAGATCAAGTTGAATTGTATAAGAAAGAAAATAGAAATCGCAGACAATTAGTTTCAAGTATGTTAGTTAAGAGGGTAAAAAGCAAATAAAACAAAAATTTAATTATATAATTTTGTTTTATTTAGGGATTTTTTTTAAAGTTTTATTTTTTTTATTGCGTTTTTTTTTTAATGTTCGTTTTCCACCTAATCTTTTTGTCGAATGAATAAACCCCTTTTCGGCCATATATTTAAATTCTTCCAACCGATTTGATAGTCTCAAAAAACCAATAAAATCATTCATTGATAATTTAAATAATTCTGTAGAACTTTGCATATCAGTTTTTTTCCCATTTCTTTCAACATAATGACTTGGCCATCTGCCCTCTGATAACATTCTAATAAACCATGCTTCCAAAATACTCCAAAAACTTTGTGATATTTCCAAATGATTTCCTACAACTTTAAGTTCACTTTGTAACATTTCATTTGCACTTTGTTCAGTATGATTATTATATCTTAAAGCAAAGTGAAACAATACTGCTATAGCTCCTAAAACTTGCCTAGGTCCCTCTGTATGTTGTTTTATATAATTACACACTAAACCAATAATAAGTAATCTACGTTTTGGGGTAGGTTGTTTCTTCGACAAAATTATTTTCCCCTTTTGTCCTATTTTAGCTCCTAATAAATCAGCTAACAAATCATATAAACTAGGTGTGGATGCCTCACCTATAACAAAAATGT
>Ga0315320_10000797_pt1 | contig 25962 bp, 30 predicted proteins | sample M140m21515metaG_FD_203458 | JGI IMG/M metagenome (GOLD analysis project Ga0315320, IMG submission 203458) | Ammonia-oxidizing marine archaeal communities from Monterey Bay, California, United States - M1 40m 21515 | ecosystem: Environmental > Aquatic > Marine > Coastal | place: USA: California... | reverse complement strand
GAAGAAAGAAAAAAGAAAGAAAAGACAATAGGAGTTTTGTATGTATTTTAACATCGTATTTATCTATTTTTTTTACCACTCGTTTCTCGTTTTTACCACTCATTTCTCGACACCTCTTTTAATCGACTGCAGGTCGGATTTCACCATTTATATCCATAATGGTGAAATCTTGTAGGGAAATAGCGCGGTCGCCGGGTATATTGATTGTTATTGGTGTCAGGTTTGATGTGTATGGGCGTATTGAATATACCGCATTTGTGTAGTGAATGATTCCGGCGTTCCAGAGTGTTTCGAATACATCGTCCTCTAAAAATATATATTTCCATCTTTTACCTCGCATCAAATGAACTTTCCGCATTGTTTTTTATTTGATTTTATTGTCCATTTATCTTTCAATTTTTCCCTGTTATTTTTACCACTCATTTCTCATTTTTACCACTCATTTCTGGATTGCCTATATATTGCGATTGGATAGGGCATTTGTTCGCTAGTTAATGAATTAGGGTTTGCTAGTGGCAGCGGTTGCCGTGTCAGGGGCATCGCCCTTCACCAGTCCAAAAATAATTTCCAAGCACAACATAAGTCCGAATAAATATAATAACTTTTTTTCTTCTCCTTTTACCAATCGCGGTTTTTTCGCCGGTCTAAATAAATTGAATAATACCAGCGCCATTATAAATGTGTATATCAACGAACAACTATCTGTTGCGTTTCTAATCCCTAATTTTTTAAAGGCTGACATATCAAATCCAAGTTTCTCTCCGATTTTAATAGAAATGATTGATAGGATTAAAATGGCATATATAATCTTTATCACAATAACCAAATGTATAACAAGAGGATGCATATTTACTATATCATAATATTTTCTTTTTTAATATAAGATTGTTTTATTCTTTACATGGTATAAATAATATATCGTAAAATATATTATGTCATGTATCATTTGTTTGGATGATGTGGAAAATAATTTAATCGAACAAACACAATCTCCTGATAAAAAGTCATTGCTCGTTATTTGTAAAACATGTAAATGTATGGCGTGCAACACATGCATGATTCAATACGTAAACGAATTTAAAAATACACAATGTCCCGTGTGCCGATTAACTATAAATATTAGACCTTTTGTAGAAACACCGCATTTGAATGAAGAATCTTCTGCGTCACCGAGACCACAGGATCTTTGCAAAATATATTTATTAAAAATACCCGCAATTATTAGTGTATACATAGTATTATGTTACCTTATTGGTGAAGAAATTTTAAAAAACGAATTACATATAAATTCAACTTCACATTATTCGTTTATTTTCATAAATATTTTTGTTGGAATGGTCGTACTTAATTGTTGTTATCTTATCTGTTGTCGGTGTTCGCGAGAATAAAGATACGAAGGACAATAATAATATATCGATTTGTCTTTTATTTTCTTCAACCATGTAAATGTTTTCTCATATGTAAAATATACAATGGTGTTTGCCCGCAATATATTTTCATAGACGATGTCACATGAAACATAACGATTCTGTGTTTTTTTCAAATACAAACTGCTGTGTTTTATATTATAATGAATTTTATCCCATCCGTTTTTTTGTCTTACCAACAAAGTAGCGTCCAATATTATTTTCATTTTTATCTCTTCTGGAATGATTTCCATTGTTAATTGTAATTGATTCTATATAAACTTTTATAATTCAATTTTAATTCACTGTAAAATAGACTTTTCCACAAAATACACACCACAAAGCATCAATCCCAATCCCCCCAAAAAATAACTCCAATTCATTTTTGTTTTGTATATCACTATGGATAATATTGTGCTCACAAGAATACTCAAATTTAAAATAACATGTATAAGCGTAATAGGTATATTATCAGATACTATAAATACAAAATAACGAGAAAGTAACCATATAAAAAAAGACAAAAGACAAAGTCCATAAAACATATTTCTACTAAATGGATTTACGCGTAAATATTTTATACTAAAAATATGAATACCGGTTAAAATCGACCCAAAAATAATAAATAAATATGGATTCATTATCTATATTATATCTATATATTATAGATAATATGACTACAAAAAAGAAAACAAATAATAAAACAAATAAAACAAAAAAACGCGGTTCCGACCCAAACCCACATGTAAACGCGAAATCGCGTAAAATTTCTATAAGCGTCGACTGGAACGACACGGATGGCGGATATTCCTCTCTGTATAATCAAAAAGTTTTTAATTTTTTAGTATCAAATGTAAACAAAGGATATAATTTAATACAAACACAACCCAATAAAACATTTCATGCAAAAGGAAAAACAAAATTACATTTGCAAGCAATCAAAGTTACAAAATGGCCCGTTCCGGCGCAATGGAATAAATCCAAAGCAAGTAAATCAAATCCTTTTTTATCTTGTAGTTCTCACAACAATTGGATAAAAACTTCGCCATGTGGTCAGGGAAAAAAACGTGCAAAAATTTTTACAAAAATGAAAAGCAATAATTATATCGGCGGATTTGGTGTGTATTTGTGGAGACTATTTTCTGGTGAACTTGATGTGGATAAACATAAGATTTTTGTAAAAGCGCTACAAAAGACGTTCAAAGATAAACCAATTATGATACATAATACGGATGTGGACAGGTTTCATGCAAAAGAAAAAATAGATTAATTTATATTCATGTATAATTATCGATCACAAAATTATACATGAATATAATATGAACTATACGATAGAAATATTTTTATTTTATCATTATAATATATAAATGGCGAAAAATAGAATTAAGAAACATTTAAGAAATAAAACAATAAAAAAAAAATTTCGAAGAACTAGAAAACGGTCTAATCGATTGAGTAAAAATAAAACGAGGAAGCAAAAGGGTGGGGTGAAGGTGTTTGGGCCGATGACGGCGGCGCTGGCGGCGACGGCGGGGGTAAGGGGGGCGGACGCTACTAGACCAGGGACATCGCGTGGACTGGCGTCTTTTTTTAAACCGTCGCCCCCGGATGAACTTACTCACAGTGGTTCTTCTTTACGCCCACAAATTAGACCGTTAGACGAGAAGGCGGCGGCGCTGAAACAATTTAACTTTCATTCGAACGCTCCTGGGACGACGAAGTGGTCAAGGTATGCCAATATACCAAAACCCGAAAATAAGGTTGAGAATTACGCCACCAAGGTTGTGAGGGGTCAAAGACTTGCAGGCAGTCGCATCACGCCAGGTCTAGGAGAGACTGATCTTCAAGCCAAGCTTGGGAATGCGGTGCTGCAGGGCGCTGCAAAACAACATAAAAAACATCTCACCGAGAAAATGAGGAAAAATCAACCAACATACTGGGAAATGGCGAAAGAGAGTCCATCGTTACAATTTCTCGGAACGACTGGGTTAATTTACGGGGTTCGGGCGGTAGCGACGACATACTTGCCTAAAATAGTAATTGGGATGGGTACGGGAGGAGTGTTGGCCTCTCTTGGACTATCACTATTAACCTATGGAACGGATGCAGCTTGGACTTATCTGTCAGGAATGCAACTTGCGACCGCTGCGTGGAGTGCTGGTATAGGTCAGGCAATACAATCTTATCGTATACTATATGAGCAACTTCAGTATAATATAGGAGTTGTGCTCAAACCTCGCAATCCTTTACCTATTATCGATAACCCGCTTGCTTGGTTATGGAGAGCGCGGTCTGAACCAGAACTGCAGAAGCACGTTATACCCTTTCTCGAACCGCATTTAAAATCAGTATATACGATTCGATTGCATGAGATGAATGAAGCGCGGGAAACAGCAGTCAATGATATGAATATAGTAGAAACCCACATAAAGGAAGATAATAAAAAGACTATTGAAGTTCTGTCCAGCGCGAAGGATTTAATAGCGACGGAAGAAGTCGGTGCATGGACACATGCGATGGGCGTTGAGAAGTTTACACCTTTCTCTCCAACTAATTTACACGAAATAAAACGTACATTAATTGTGATGAAAGACGTGGACGGAAACATGATGCAAGTGGTGGATCAGGGGTTAATTGAAAATATGAATGATGTCAAAAGTATATTTGATGCGGCTGGTACTGTTCATGAGTTTGTGACGTCACACGATATGGCGGAGAAAAATTTTGAAATATTCCAAGATTATACTAAATGGACAGAGAAACAAGGCGTAGTAGATGGTGAATTTTCCAAGGTTGCGAGTGGTTCAATTCATATACCCGATTATTGCACGACGGAATTGGCAAACATGATGGGAAATATTGAATCGGGGATAAGTGTATTTTCTAATTTATTGGACAGTTTGAAAGAAAGTGAATCAGCAAGTTCCACAATAACATTAACCGAAGAAAATGTGGAAATAATAAAGTTGTTTAAATCACTAGACGAAGACGGGACACTCAAAGAGATTGTTAGTAGTTGCAAGGAGGCTTATAAAGATGCCAGTCAAGATATAAGAAATAAAATGAATGAACCCATCAAACCAGATAAGAAGGAACAAGTTGAAATTTATACTAGATATGTTGAACAAATTTTTAAAAGTCGTTCGGTTTTTCCTCGCGAATACCAGTTGGGTTCTGACAATATAGTTTGGCGACAGACTGTGCACATGTTCTTACATGCGCGAAGATGGGATTATACGTTAGAGGAGAGTGCGGTCACTATTCTTACTATTGCGGTCATTATTATTACTGCCGGTCGGTTTACATATAAAAAAACTAGTAATATTAAAAATTGGATGCGTGGGACGTATGATTACTGGGTCTCTCCTGCCCATTATAAGGCGAGAGAATCATTAGATTTCATTAAAAGGGATTCTCAACGTGCGATTACTCCCGCGTTGACTCATAAAACATATTTCGGACAAGAGAAGGCGGGGAATAGTGCGAGAAAAATTTCTTATTCTCATAAATTCAGACTACGAAATAATAGTTCGATGAGTTTGATAGACGACTTTAAGAAAATATTTGAGATTGATAAAAATAAAGTTCTTGTTGGTGCGTATTACATACCAGCGCCAGATAAAGATACACCAGATAAAGATGAATGTTATAAATTATTTTACAAACATAATCTTGAAATGCTTCTTAAAAATTTTGAACAAATTAGAAATGCAACAAACATGTTAAATGAGATTGAATTACCCATAATTGTTGCTGCTCGTAATGCGGGTAATCTTGGTGCGGCGAATAAGGAGGAAGTTAAGTTTGATGATTTTAAGGAGAAACTTACTTTAAGTTCGTTAATATTAGCAGATTCTCTTTATTTATACGATAATACACATGAAATCATCGATACGAGATACGAAGAAGCGCTGAAAATTCACATCGAAACACTAAAGAAGGACGGCAATGATGCAGCAAAACTCGCCGAACTGGAAAAACTGAAAGGTAAACTCGACGAACTGAGATCTTCGATGAAGAACGCAGATAACGCAGAAACAAAAATCACGAAAGGAGCAGAAACAAGTATGGACGATGCTTTTGCGTTGCAAAAAAAGAAGGCGCGCAATAGAGAAGGCGAACTGGTTAAGACAATAAAACAGACAATCGGTGCACAGAAGAACGGTGACGGAGACGGAGGCGCTAAGGGGGTGGTTCTTGAGGCTGCGGAAGCGGAAGCGCGGGTAAAAGCATTAATAGCGAATATTAGTTTGGATACACTAGAGAAGCAAAGGGTATTATATAAAAAAAGGAAAACCGAGATGGAACGAGGAAAGAAAGTGGCAAAAAATAATTTCAGGGCGTTCCTCACCGAGTTAAAATCCAAAGAGGATATCCAAACAGAAATTAAAAATAAATATAAAGAACTTATGGGAATTAATGACGACGAAACTGTCGCCCATATTAATAAAGGAGCATATCCATATGGATATGACTCTTTGAGAACGATTGTTGGAATTCTTATTGGACAAGACAACGATAACGCATTACTTAAGTTATCAGAACCTGCACCAGTAGATACCAAACTGTTATTATACCCACGTGTAGAAAAGTTAACAACCTATATAACTACCCCCAAAGATTTCCAGGAGGATATCCCAAAAGATTTCCAGGAGGATATCCCAGATTGGAAAACTCAAATACTAAGTGCTTTAACCATTAACCTAAATTCCGATATAAATTCCGATATTACAGATGGTAATATTCGTGAACTCGTGATTGAGGATAGAAAGTATGCTTATATGCTTAATAGAATTAAACAACTTATGTTTCAAAGAGAACATTTTTATGAGAAAATGAGAGATTTACATAAGAAATATACCAATTTATCCGTTATACAATGGGAAAATAAAAGAGAATATTTCAATCAAATTAACGAATTCTATAGAGGTGAAATTACATTAGACGAGATAAAGAATAAAAGGATTCGGTTATTACAGTACTTAACTTTATCATCTATTGTTCGTGACAAATCATACGTCATGCCTATTCCAAACTCGTCCGAGGCGAAAAGTATTAAAGATGAATTGAACGCTATACTGGAAGAGTTGAAAAATACACTGGAAGACACGGATAAGGTAACAATGTCTTATTTATTGGAAAAAAATGCAGTGGACTGGAATAAGCAGGCTATTAATGAATGGATTGAAACTGGACGTGAGATAGGCGATGAACAATCTACTACGGCATATACAAATTTTTCGGATCGTTCAACGTATGAAGTAGATGAGGCATTGCAAACATTAATGAAACATAATTGTGGTGTTCTTTTGTGGAGAGGGGACGACGAGAAGAGAGAATTCAAGAAACTTGTCACCGATACGTTAAGTGAACCACAACCACCTCCAAGTGTTAATGTTAATCAAGTTGATGGTGCTAAAAAATTGTTAGCAAGATATATAACTATGGGGGCGAATAAAACTATGCAAATGGCGGAAATGGCGGCGGCGGCGGCGGCGGCGGCGGCGGCGGCAGCGCCCACGTCATCGACTGCGGAAGCGGCGGCACTCGCGCAGTCGATGGTCGCCGTGATGAAGGGAGGAGCGAGACCAAAACTAGAGGTTAAATCTGGGGAAGGTCGTATTGTCTCAGAACTTATAGAACCAAATTTTAATGATTTCCCGCAGAAAAAAGAGATGGAACGGCGGTGGGATGAGATTTCCAATCTTCTTCCGTCTTGTCGAGGAAGTGGAAATATATATGATGCAGAAATGTTGTGTACGAGTTGTTACGAAACAATGTTTTCCGCAACTTCACCTAATAATGCCATTTTTCAGTCCAGTTTGGAGAAGATTTTTATAGATGCGGACATGAAAGTGAAGTTACAAGAATCGAAATCCGTAAGTCAGTTAAGGAAAAATGAAATTGCACAACGGTTACGTGAAGAATGGAAAAGTGAAGAAAATAAAAGAAACATATCTCAAATGATGGAATCATTCAATACATACTACACTGAGATGAAGACGGTAGCGACTGCTTCAAATGTTAGTAGTAGCACTACACTCGCTAATCAACGGGAACGAATACAGATGATCGTGAATGTGGTGAGGTCATTACCAACAGAAGATAATAAGACGAATACCGAGTTCACTATGACAGTGGTCAAGAATGCATTAAATCAAAACCAATTGACTTATGATGATTTTATGAATTGTATTATAAATGGCATGAACAAGAATGTGTTGAATACGATGCAGGTCAATTCACAATCATCTTTATTAGCATCAATTCGAAACATGAACATAGCAGCAGATTGTATAGATATTTATGAAATTAGTAAATGGATGAATCGTATAATAAATTCGTTCGAGTTATATAATTTTCGTCGCCAATCAAAAAAATATGAGATGGGTCCACAAAATATTGAGACGTTTGCAACCATACAAACGATGAAGAAAAAATACCCCCACTCCTTTGCTGGTGGTTCGAATAATAGAAAGACAAAAAAGGATGTCCCAGTTTCGAAAAATAACACGCGTCGAAAACGCCCATAGATTAGAGGTATACCGTGTTATGTATTCCGTAAATTAGACCAAGGATTCGCAAAAATATGTTCTTGATATTTATAAATATATATATCAAGAACTTAAACAATATAATCATTTTAAATGTAAAAAGTTATAAACCATTATGAATGTATATGATATTGTGTACGTGTTTTCTATATCGGGTGTATTCGTCGTAGTGTTCGGAATGTGTATTTGTTCGCTATATAGACATAATATATATCTACCAAGACAGAACCGCGAAGACGGAAAGGCATTACAAGAAAGCATTGAACTGACCGAATACGATTCAAACGATGACGAGGACAGGGATGCGAAAGTTATTTCAGAGTGTCTATAGAATATAAATATATAGCGTGAGAGAAATCTTGATTGTATTGAAAATGAATTAAAACTAATATATATATAAATACAATGAGTTGTGATTATCATTTAAAACCAAATTTTGTATTGGTCGCATCTTCTTCCTTATTTTGTGTGCCAATTATATCATTGTATCTAAAAAATGAAACAATGTTTTATCAACATTTTAATGAAATGCTTTTGTTATCAACTGTTTCTTTTTTTTCTATTTTAAGATGGGGGATGCCGTGTTATATATTCCGTAAACTAGACCAAGGACTTGCAAAAATATGTTTTTGTTATTATTCCATACAATCTACCCAAATTCGAAAAGAGAGTCCCCTCAAAAATGGAATACTTGTTGTATGTGTATATAGTTTATTTTTATCATCAAAATATTCGCGCAAACATTTTTTCAAGTATTGGTATGTATTTCATTTTTTCTTTCATATTTTATCCATTAGTTTAATCATGACTTTATACTACAATCAAAAATTAATATTATAATTAGAATCAGAATCAAGAATCAGAATCAAAAATATGATTAACGATAAAGTATATCTCTTTTTTCTGCTTTCATTTCATAGTATGGCGTCTTTTCAAAATAATAATCAAAATCATTTGTGTCCACAAGAAACATTAGTTATGACTGATATAACAAACGAATGCGAATATAATGAGATGATTGATACACTTGAACGTTTTTATGAAAAAAAGAATCCCTTTTTTTTAATCATCGAAACAAAAAGTGTAAGAAACATTCATTTTCATTATTTATATAAATTCGGCAATTATCTAAACCGATTAAGAACCCGTGATCCTCAAGAACTTCAAGGAACTCAAATACATGTATATGATGATTTTATTTATAATTCATTGTATACCTTGTTTGTATGGATTTCCAAACCAGTTGCGATTGTAAAAGTAATTTACTATAACGGAGGATATGGTGATGTATCAAATGAACAAAGAAGTATTAAAAAAATAAAAAGTTATTATCCAAAACATAAGAAATAGATTAAAATAAATAAACACAATAAAGATAAAAAATTGATTCTATTTGAATACTTATATAAAAAGTATTCAAATAATATGACTTCAAAACCGACAAAAGGACATGAAGAATGTAAAAATGGCAAGGGCACCGTGACGTATAAAAACGGCAACAAGTACGAGGGGAACTTCGTGGATAACAAGAGGCATGGCCCGGGTACGATGACGTATGCGAACGGCGACGAGTATGATGGGGACTGGGTGGATAACAAGAGGCATGGCAAGGGCACCTACACGTGGGCGGACGGCACCAAATACGAGGGGAAGTGGAAAAATGGCAAGAAGTATGGTAATGGAACGATGAAATATAGTTACAAAAGCGATATACTTGAACAGGGCGGAAGGTTGGAAAATGGCAAGAAGGTTGGTTCATTTGTAATAGGATATAAAAATGGCGACATTGAACTTCAAACTTATGATAATAACAGACTACTTGATAAGCGAATACGATTTAATATTCTTTATCTAGATGAAGCATATATTTCTAAATATGACAGTAGGTGTACTAGAAACAACTGTATAAGATGGACAAAAATTTCCGTCGAAGATGCAATTGGTATTGCATACAATGTATTTAATATAGATATGGATAAAGATGAAACTGGTAATATTAAAGTATTTTCCGATTACGGAAATGAATATCCATGCAATAAATATATCACGGGGTTCTTGAAAAAAATAATAGAAATAAAAATGCCATTGCATTATAACATAAATCGTCGAGAAATAGAAAAAAATAGGAATAGAGAAATCGCCGCAATTATACATCAAACTTCTTGGGATAAACGCAACTCATTAGTGACGTATTCATCCAGGGTACATAGATAAAAAATTGATTTACACAAACAATCCCCTTATTATTCAACCCATCATGATAACAATGAGTATTGCAATACAATTGTTGTCATTTATCCTTCTTCTTTTCATATATGCAATTATCTTTTCGATTTATTGTTTGTTGAAACAGCGACACGACCGGATCACAAAAATGAACTCAAGTCTTCCATATCTTACTAAAAACACAAAGACCTAATAAGAGTTATAGTTCAATAATTGTATTAAAATTGTTTGGATTTAATACAATAAATAAGGACAATAAGAATTTCAAATGTTTTGTTTTCATTTTTTTCATTGAAAACCGACTAAAAGAACCACCGCGTTTCATATTTGATTTTCCATAAAATAAACATCTTTCAAACTCGGTTTCTATAAACTTCCGCCACGATTCCGTAATTTGTGGATTAGAGTCTTGAAGATCAATGTAAAATTTAGTTTTATAAATATAATTATTAAATGAGGGATCTGCATACATAATAATATTTTGGTCTTTCGCTAGTTTATTTTTTAAAAAACTGACTCCCAACAATCGATTTGTAGTATTATTCATATCCAATACAAATAGATATTTTTCATCCGACGTATTTACCGGAAACGGCAACGTCGTGCTATACAACGCCCCACTAAATCCATTCATTTTATTTTCTTTGTAACGTTGATTTTCCAAATAAGTATGACTATTAAACCGGGTCGTATAAATATCAAATTTCGTAAAAAGCAAATCAAATCCATTGTATCGAGTTGATAATAAACATATGCGTTTATCTAACAAATAGTCGGAAAAAATATCCTTGTATTCTTGTAAATCGTCCGCAGATTCTTCGCGGATTTGTTCCCAATAAGGTGGAAGTTCAAAAACCATATACTTTCAAACTCTATTTGTCTTTTGTCTTTTTGAAAGAAAGACAAATCAATTTTCTTTTACATTCATAATATTTACATTCATAATATTATATTATTTATATCTAATGAGTGAAGAAGATTTTTGTAGAAAAACAAGAAAATCAAAAACGCCAAAATCGTGTTCAAAAAATTTGGGAATCAAACGTATCAATATGCCACAAATAAATAGTCCAACTGATTATAAAAAATTAAAAGATATTGTAAACCATAGATTAAAACTGAATTCCGAAGAAAAGGATATCAAAGTTAAAAATAATATTTATGCATCTCAAAAAGAAATCAATGTTTCTCGAGCAGAAGATATAATCGAAAAAATAATAAAAACAAAAACAAAAACAAGAAAAAATAAAAAACGTATTCCGGTAATTCTTTTAAAAGATTCCAAAAACTTTTTGGTTGTAGATGGTCACCATCGATGGTTGGCGTATCATTTATTAAATAAAAAAAACAAATCAAGAAGAAAATATAAAATGAATAGTTATATAATTCACGTAAAAGATATCACAACTGGATTTAAAATATTAAATAATACGTTATTAAAAGACAAACATCGATTTCATAAACGCCATACATTTAAAAATACAAATAAATAATCAAACAAATATAAAAATATCTAGTTATGATAGAAGTAGACACATTATGATTTTGTCAAGACTTGGGCGAATTGCGCCCCTTCGCCGTTGTCCTTTACAAAATCAAAACGTAAAACTTCATTATAATTATACTCCTCATCCAGAAGAAACTCCACCAAATTCTCAAGAGTGGTTTAATACAGCAATATCAATTGTTCAATGTGCAACAGTAGTAAGTATTTTATGGGGAGCAGAATCATACAATGAAAAAACAAAAATAATACACGAAACAAATAAAAAAATGGATGATATGATGATTGCATATCGATTGTTAGAACGTAAGTGTACGAAAACGATGTATCAATTTAAAAATGATTAATCAATTATATAGGAATTAACATCATATTACCAAACGTCCACCCAATAAAAAAAGACATAAATGACAAAGAAGTTGTAATAATGACCATAACTATAAATCCAATCATTACATTATTGCTTTATTTAATTGTAATCCACAAAATTTGAATGGAATCGGGTCACACATTAACCAAAATAATTCAAGATATGATTTTATAATAATGAAACCACTCAAACTACTAAAAAGAAGAATTAATCCCAATATCGTGTAAAGAAGATTCATATTGATTTGTTGTGTATCAATATGACTCAATCAATTATTTATTTCAATTTTTAACGACCATCAAATCCCAATTCGCGAAACCATGTATCCCACGCCAATTTATAACGCAAATTGGTTTCATATAAATAATCAAACGACAGTTCTGTTGAATTTGTATAATTGTTTTGATCGATGAGCGAATTTTTTAAATGAATACTAGGAATTTGTTCTTCATCCCAAAAGGGAGATTGAATGACATTTTTAATTTCTAATAGATAATACGTATCTTCTGTATACGAAATTGACTTTTTTACAATTTCCGCAACGACAACAAATAATACTTCATTTATACCTTGTAAACTTCGGGGTTTCCACGCCAAATAAAGAAGCGACGTCGTATGATTATCTCCAATATTCATGGTATCTGACCACGAATTACTAAGTGTTTTTTGAGAGGTGTCGATGTCTTTTTGTAATTCTTGAATACCCGACATAATGTGCAAATCATCGTATAAAAACTCACCACCGCTCGTTAATTTTTTCGCCCGGCGCCGTGTCATAACATCCAATAAAATATTTTGCATCCAATTTTTCGAAATCAATAATGCCGTTCCCGCACTAATCGATTGCAAGTCTTCCCTCGGAGTTTCTAGATTGGGTGAAAATTTACGTGACTCTCCGCTAGGCATTTTTTTTGGCATAAGTGCATCCACCACATTACTACTTTGTAACAACATTCCCACCCACAACCAAATTTTCATATACTATTATAAATATCAAGTATTTATCTTCTTTTTTATAATCTAAACTTATTGTATAATTAAAATGTGGTCTTTTTATGTATCGATTGCATTCATTATTGCAACAATTGCGACATTACAATCGCCAAATGAAGAATTAAAACAAAATTTATCTCAATATCTCAATGAAAAAGAACAAATCTATTATCAAGAAATAATTATCATGCGACGGAATATTTATTTCCAAGGTCTTGGTCTTGGCGTCATTTTGAGTCTCGGAGCAATATTTTTGATTCCTACATTAAAAAAGGCAAAAAAGATGGTTCGTTTTTTTACGGCAATTGCTATTACGTTTATTGTAAATTATTTCTACTATATTCTTTATCCAAAAGATAAATATATGATTGAAATATTAGACACAAAAGAAGAAAACAAAGCGTGGTTACAAATATACAAAACGATGCAATTTCGATATCATATGGGATTTCTTTTGGGATTAGTGGCGGCGGCGTGCATACACCATTGCGCCATTTTTAAAATATAATCTACACAACTAAAACAACAATACACATTGATATAAAAACAAAAACAAGAACAGTGAGTATAATTGAGGTTGCATATTTTTCAATACAATCCATTTGTATTATATATTAAAGAAAAAATAAGAAAACAAATTTCAATTTTATATATATATATATATATACATGAGTGACGAACCTCCAGATTGCGCCCGAAAGGATTGGGGGAACCTATTTCAACAAGGTTTAAAGTTTATAACTAGTAATGAATTTAACAGACAAAAGGACAATTTTGATAACAAACTTTATCCAATCATTGCAAAAATAATGGGACAAGTTTCAAAATCAAATATATATTGGGCGTTAGATACGTATTTGAAACCATTTATAAATGAAGAAGCTATGAGAGCGCTTTTAATAACTTGGAAAGAGATGGATGATAATATATTTGAAACGACGAATGAGAAGGAAAGAAAGAAAGGAATATCCCATAAAGAAATAAAGAAATTCATTAAATTATTAAAGATACTATCTGATAAAGATATATATTTAACAAGTATACCAACCGCTTCATCGAAGTCGCTCGATGGAGACAAAGAGACATGGAGTCAAAAATATATTAGTTCGTCAGTAGACTTGGCGAAATATGCATTCGTTATGGTTACGAAACAACTTACAACCGTTGTAAATTCAGCAACACGACCTTTACCAAAACAAACGTATAATATACGGAGGCGACTAGAAGGAATTGAAGAAGCAATTGAATATTTTAATAAAGATGAAGGGAAGGAATTGCTTGATCTTTGGAAAGCATTCAGGCATAGTTCTAAAATAGCGCTTAAATTTTTAATTAACGATCCGGTTAACAAATTATATTATAGTATTCTTGAAGAAGATAGGATCACATTTAAAAGAGAAGCAAAACACTTATGTGATGTTTGGGATAAACTAGATGTAAATATTTTAAAGGTTGATAAAGACGAGACATATAAGGTTTTAAAGGAGCATAATAGACGTAATTTAACTCAATTGTTTGGAAAAATAAAGGAGTTTGTTAAGACATGGTCTGGGTTGGAATCCTGGGACGGCGATGATGACATAGATGATGACGAGGATGAATACGACGAAGAAGAAGACGATGAAGATGATTCTGATTATGAAACAGAGGAATCCGAAGAAAGCGAATCTTCGTCAGAAGAGGAAGAGTCAGAAGAGGAGGCGGCGGTTCGGTCGATACGGGGTGTAAAGTCGTCGGAAAATTCAAAAAAGAAAAGCGGTAGTTCGAGAACAAAAACAAGAAAAGGAAAAGGCGGTGGTTCAAGAACTAGAAAAAACAAGAAATAAAACTTTATTTAAATAATGTTATTAAAGACTAATAATATTATTAATGAGTAAATCGTATTCTTATTTATAGACAAACATATTTATGTAGAAAATAGAAAAAAATACACAAAAAATGGTGAAATATCTACAAATAATAGAATGTTTTGGGGAAGAAGAAATCGTGTAATTGAAATCGAAATTATACGTTTATCGTATATATTATACTTTTGCTTTAATCACATATTCTTGTATTTTTGGATTTTTTTTCCGGCAATTTGGACAACTAACATCATAAGTGCGACCATGTTTTATGCACGTTTGCACCCAACCATCATAACATTTTTTACAATAATAATGATTACAATTTGTTTTTAATAAATCATTATAATCCGGTAATTCAAGGCAAATCGAACACACATTTTTTTGAATGGTTCCTTTTTTTATTTTTGTCACACCAATACCCTTTTTTTTATTCTTCTTTTGTCTTTTTTCTTCTTTCAACGCCCGTCGGTATTCACGATGTAAATAGGTTAGCATTTCATGACAGTCTTGTCTATAATATACATTTGAATGGAGATCTTGTTTTTCTTCTAGTATTTGTTGTAAAATTTGCTGCGAATTCATGCCACGATGGACTGTATTCATATCCATTTTTATAGAAATTATAAAATAATATGATATTTCAATTTTTACAAACTATAATAGTTTATATTTCACTACTATATTCCACATATTGAAATACATATTTTTCAATAAAATTCATTCGAATCCGAAATCCTTCTTCAATCATTATGGCGTTTGAAGCAATTTTTTTCTCCAATGCATTGATTTCATCTATTCCATTTGGACATAAAAAGACATACATATCTCGCCCATAACAACTATAGGTTCCACTGACATCTTTAAAAAACCGCAATAACCGTTTATGCGGTAAAATCAATTTGGGAATTCCATAATAAAGACCATGCATTTTTGAAACAAAACCATGCAAAACCAGTTTGTCTTTTTTTTTATCGATGGATGCGCCGGTAATAACTTTATAAAGAGACGGTTCATTCGAGGCAAAACGAATGTTTTCCAAATAACCGGTATCTAGTGCGGATTTCTGTGTGAAAAAAATGTCCGCCTTTTCTACAATTTCTTCTTTCAACAAAGATATTTTTTTTATTTTATCATAACAAGATACATATGAATCTTTTGTTTGAATTAAAGATACATGTTTTTGAAACAACGAGGCGTGCGCAGTTGGAATACAATAATCCAACAACAATGTAAAATCAATATAATCTTCCACATCTTTATCATATAATTTAAACTTGTGTACACCCGTGCTCGAATAAGCGCCCTTTTTTTGAACCATCACATAACACATGGGAGTTTGACAATTGTATCCAAATAATTTATGCGCCTCATAACAATTAAATATTTTTAAAAAACAAATATTATGTTGTTTAACAAAAAGGTCATAAATGTTGGCGCGGTCTTGTTTTAACCAAATGCACGGAATGATGCAGAAAAAATATCCTCCTTCTTTTAAAAAATGAGTAAATAAATGATGGATCATTTTGGGCCATATGGTAATTCGTCCTTTGGGTTTTGTCACATTTGAATCGCCGCCATTATTTTTCGCTAAACTGGGCACAAACGCCTTTCCCCCACTTTGAAACGGTAAATTTCCCCATACTAAATCAAAGGAACCTAAATCATCAAAGGAAAATAAATCTTGGATATATACTTTGTCTTTACATTTTCGTTCTTGTGGAATAACATGTTCCAAAACATCCTTGTATGAAGGATTAATTTCATTCATCACATAAGAATGATAAAAAGACAAATCACCACAATGATTCAATGTATCATAAAAGATACCTTTCCCTGCTCCTGTTTCAAATATTTTTTGTCTTTTTTTAAAGAATTGATTCCCCATTATTTTCTTGGTATCGTATATCATCATAGATACCAAAGATTCCGGACTAAATACTTCGCCGTATTTGTCTTTATTTCCACAACTCATATAGAGAAAATAAAGACAAAAAAAGGAACAACCCGCCGAATTGGATTATAATGGTTCGAACTTGGGATCATCTTCTATAATTTTATATGTTTTCCGTTCTTGGTCCAAACTATGTTTATTTCGTAACGTCGTTTCAGTTTGTTCATCACACGGACAAAAAGGCAAACAACAAACAACTGGGAAAAAAAGAAAACACATGGCGCATCCATATATTTTTGTAATTGGCCCGCAATATTGTTTTTTTTTTCTTATAAAAACATAAACATGTTCATCATCCATATATATTTTATATAGATTCATTTATAATATTATAAATGTATAAATGATACATAAATTACCAAGAGAATTACAAGAAAAAATATACATGTACGCACTACCAACAATTCATTATAGTTATCCAAATTTTCAACAAGAATTAATAGAAGAAAAAAAGAAAAGAAAATCTTTTTTTTATAAAGTGAACCGGGCGAAACATTATGCAAGATTTAAAATAAAACAATACCAAAATATGAAACTAAAACAATATGACAAAAATACAATATAATAAACAATATAAATTTAGACCATTAATACATAACATATGCTATTTCCAACTGAAATATGGTATATAATTAAAAGTTATCAATATCAATTGGAATATCCAAAACAAACACAAATAAAATTATTAAAAAAAATATATGAAACTATTTTTTTTAATTATGCATTTCATGAAGATATTAAATCGTGTTATTTTATTGAAAACGAAGTTCATAAAAGTATCATAGAAAAGGGCATGCCAGAAATAATCAAAGCATTTAACGATAAAACAATTAACAACGTCATTCATAAAGACAACACAATGATTTATCATTGTTATCGTCCATTTTTGTTTACTTTGTTATATTGATTTTCGTCGTTTTTTCCTTTTATGTGTTATTATATTTGTAGCGCGTTTTCCTATAATTTTGTGAATATTATTGGTTGTTTTAATTTTTAATTTCTTTAATGTTTTGTTATGTGCGTTATAATTTTTTAAAGTGTTTTCATAATGTTTTTTATTTTTCCAATTTGACGAGTGTGACATATTTTTTCGGTTTCTGTTTCGTGGCACACAATAATAACCGCAAAAGTTTTTGTAATTTAATGTTCCACCATAATCACGCGCCGCAAGTTGCGGATCTATAACCCGTCGATTCTTTGAATCATAATGGGTAATTGGTTTGTATCCCGGTTTATGAGTCCAAATCCCCTCATCGTTTAATCGATAGTAATGATAATCGCGTCCGGGCGCCGTGACCATTGCGCCCTTATAAAATTTTGGGTCACATTTGTCTTTAATTGAGTCTAATTTATAAATAGTTGGGTTATCACTTAAAGTTCTTTTTTCTATTTCTGGACAAGTATACTCGTCGTCGTTTAATGGTTTAAATCCGGATAAATATCCCGGTTGAGCGCGACGACACATATTATGTTTTTTAAAATCATCTTTACATAATTCAAACGCTTCTTTACTTCGTAAATCTAAAAAATAAGTATAACAATTATGACTTTCGCGCATGTATGGATTTTTATTATAAAAAAAAGAATTAGATGCGCGCACTGGTGTTTGATTTGTTGACGATTTACGGCGATTCTTGTCGCTATTTACTTGCTGTTGTTTGTGATGCGGGTCTGGAACTTCTTTGGAACCTCCTCGTTTTTTCACACGCCTTGGTATTTTATTTTTTTTAGTTTTATTCATATGACTTATATTATGCAAAGATAATATGATTTCTTTAAGAAATGAATTCTTGAAAAATCGTTTTTTTAAACTCATTGTATTTTTTATCAAAATTATCCACATATAGATTTGACCCACATTCCACCAAATCAATCTGTTTTAAACGAACATCGCTTTTGTTTGAAATAAGATTGGAAAAATTGTTTAAAATGTGTTGTTGTATTAGATTGAATATTTTATTTAATACATCTTGCTTCATCTTATCCCAAGAAAGTTTTTCAGTGTCCCAATAATATAAAACATATTTTTGATAAGGAAATGCATACAAGGAATGTATTTTTTCAAATTGTTCATTCATTGTTTCTTTAGAAATCATACAAAGATACCTACATGCGATTTCATAAATACTATGGGTTCCGTTTAATATATGTATAATATCATTGTTGATCATTGTTTGATATTTGTCTTTTGAAAGTTCATTATGAAGAAATGTCAAAAAATCACACGAAAATACCGGTTGACAATTTTGGTTTAAAAATCCAATTTTGTCTTCTATCTTCTCAAGAGATGGTGATTGACATTGGGTTGTCTTATTCATAAGTTTCATTTGTTTTTCAACTCCGTTTACACGTGACTCTATTTTTTTCATGGAACTGTTTAATAATTCAAAATTAGTTGAACATAATTCAAAAAGTGTATTGAAGTTTATGACATGGTTACCCTCATCCATTTATATATATATACTACGATGGTGTATTTAAAATCAATTTTATAATAATAAATCATGGGAAATGATATTATAAAATTGAAATTGTTTAAATAATATATTTCATATACTAATTATAATTCTAAAATGTCGATTAAATACAACGATGTTCTTGAGCAAGTATTGGAACTTCATGAAGGCGTTGACAAGTCGCGCTTATCGGCAGATACTTATGTATATAGTTTAAGAATATACAAAAATAAATTGTTTGAAAACATGAAGAAAACCCAAAATTCGGTTCATATTCAAAGTAAAAAAAACATTTACGAAACTTTATTTAATATTGTGATTTTAACGTTAAATTATTTGCAAATTCGCGACTCATCAAAAACATATAGAACGATTACAAAAGAAAACAAAGAGTTGTTTGAAAAAAAAAATAGCGATTATGGTAATTCATTTGAAGATTTTGAATTGATTGGGATTTTGGTAAGACTAAATGATAAAATAAATAGACTGATTACCATTTTAGAACAACCATCAACGCCACAAGTAGACGAATCTGTTTTAGACACGTTGAACGATTTATATAATTATGGAATCATTGGACTAATGTATAAAACAAACAATTAAGATAAAAGAAATAAATTATAAAAAATATATATATACAATGGAACAAATGACTCAAGAGTTAGATATAAATCAATATGATATAAAAGGTATTCAAAAATTATATAATCAGATTTGTCAGAATAATATATTTTTAAATACTTATACTTTATCAGATGTGGAAGAATCAAAAAAAAGGGTTTTTTTTGTTTTGATGAAAAAATATAATTATAAGAATGAAACATATATTCAAACTTTTGTAGACGATACCGCAACCCAATTAATAAATCATTTATTTAAAAATGTAGACGGAAGTGATAAAAATACACAGATGGTTGGTGTTAAAAACGTAATCCAAGATATTCGCAAAGTAAATCCAAAATATTTTGAAGAATCTTTTCGCATGATTAATATTGATTCGATGTATCGTAAAAATTTATGGAAAACTAACTTTGAATACGACAACAAAACAAGCACGGATATGATCGTAGATTTAAATGATAGTTTAGACAATGTAATTAGTTTAGAATTAACAAATATATGCATTCCATTTACATTTTATAATATAGATAGCGAATACGGTAATAATTATTTTTATATACGAAAAATTTCAGAATCTGACGAAATATCAAATAGTGAACTAGTTAAATTAGAAATTCCTAGTGGAAACTACACAAAAGAAACGATAGTTAGTGTGATAAATGACCGATTTGATACATATTACGGAGAAAGTGTAATAGTTTGTTCATTAGATACATTTACAAATAAAATAGAAATAAGTAATAGATCAAATGATTATGATTTTGTATTCGTTTTTTATGATTATAATGATAAAACCGAAAGTTTTTACGATCATTCAAAGGTTCGAACACAGTCAAAAATAAATCATAATCTAGGATGGAGTTTAGGATTTAGAAGCATAAACCAAGAAAATAATTGTTTAGAATATTCAATTCCAAAAGATACACACATTATTGCAGAGGCAATCTGTTATATTCCATATACAAAATATTTCATCATTGTAATTGACGACATGAATAAAGGTCAATCTAACAAGGGATTGGTTCAAATCAGTAAAAATAAATCATTTATCGCACAAACACAAACGTTTAAAAATACAAACGTAGATACAAATTGTTTAACCGAAGCAAATTGTGCGGAACTTGTTGCAAATCGCAAAAATATAACAAAAAATCAAATATATAGTGCGATGCAAATTAATAATCATCGGAATAATTTTAATACAAAAGATAGTAAAATGACTACAGAATTGGTAAATAACGTGTTTGCGGTGATTCCCTTTGAAAATAAATCAACCATCTGGGGTATAACTTGTTTTACAAGCGATAAAAATCGATTTAAACGAAAATACGCAGGACCGGTTAATATTGGTAGACTAAGTATTAAGTTATTAGACGACAAAGGTAATGTATTAAATTTAAATGGGTCAGATTGGTCTTTTACGATGATGAGCACGCATGTATATGAAAGATAAAATTGAAACGTAAATACCAATATATGTAAAGTAAAAACAATGTCTGAAAAATTAACATATCGTGATTTGCTAAACAAACTTTCGATTCATGAAATCAGATACAACGAAATTCAAGTCGCAACCACTTCCTTAATATGCACCATAAGTGGCGATATTTATCGAAAAATGAAATCAGGAAATTGGAAACAGGTGAAAAATTGCATTAATCATAACTGTGGGTATAACGTGATTTTAATTAATAAAAAACAATATACACGCGCTAAATTAATTTTATATTCACAAGGGGGAATAAAACTAGAAGACAAACACGTGAATATATTTCATAAAAATCAAAATAGATTGGATTGCCATTTGAATAATTTAACTTGTTCTCTAAATCAAGTTAAATTATGAATCTAATTACGGCGGCGTCTTTGGGTGCGGCGGCGGCGGCGTTGTTGTTGACGTTGGGAGCGACGTTGACGTTGGGAGCGACGTTGTTGGCGTTGTTGGCGTTGTTGACGTTGGGAACGACGTTGCGAAGTGCGGCGGCGGCGGCGGCGGCGAGCGCCACCTACAGGCGCACCCGCGGTAGAATTAGAATATGCTTCAATTTGACCGTCCATTGTTATATACTATTACTAGAAAAAATATTATTCATAATTATTATTTCTTTTTATAATATATAATGAAGACCGACGAAAAACACGACGAAGGAAAACACGACGAAGGAAAACAGAACGAAGGAAAACACGACGAAGGAAAAGGCAAACTTTTCGCAAATGGTGGTCTCGTAATAATGGGACTTAGTGGATTATGGGTTTTAATAGGAATAATTGCATTTGTTAAATCCATATTATGTTTTTCATCATCTTCTACACTAACTGAAAAATTAATTGGTTTAATCATGGCTGTATTGTTTGGACCCTTTTATTTTTTATATTTTTATTTAAGTCCAACTTACTGCAAATCAAGAAAATCAACAAATAACAATCGACGCAACGCAGGAAACAATCGACGCAACGCAGGAAACAACCGCCGCAACTAAAGTTCTTTTAAATGTTTACTAATTTCGGAGATATCTCGATTACCCGTATATTCTGTTGCAGACCCATTGTTAAAAACCATTATAGTTGGATAACCCTTAATATTATATTTTTCCATAATTTCTGAATGTTCTTTTTTTTCAGATGGTTTTCCACATTCAACCTTAAATAGTTTAACATCCGAACCTTGTTCTTCCCATGTAGACGTTAATTTATCCCATTGTGGAATAAACTTTTTACAATGTCCGCACCAATCTGCGTGAAATAAAACTGCCGATTTTTGTCCAGCGATTTTATCTTCTAATTCTCCTGGCGTGCTTTCAAATCCTTCTTTTAAATAATATTTATAGATTGCAAAAAGAACAAGTAGAACCCCAAGTAATATTAATACCTTTTTAATGTTATTTGGTTTTGATAAAAATTTTAGTTTTTTTGTAACTTTATCAAGCGATAACATAGACATAATAGATTTAACTGATTTTCCTTTCATATTATACATACTTAATAGAAAAGAATTAAATAATAGAACAAAATTAAATAATATAATTATTCTTTAATTTTGTTCTTTAGGGAATATATATATAATTTTATAATGTTATATGTATAGTATGATATTGAAAAAAATAAAAAACATTTTTATATTTTTATTTTTCATGATTTGTATTTGTGCATTATATATAAATGCAAGCGCGAATGTAAATTATGTTGAGGGATACGCGCCTAATTTAAGTTTAAATGTACAGGTTGAATCCGCCAAAAAATATGACTATATGCAAAGAGTAAAGGACAGTTATATACCAAAATATGAATATACGAAAAGAGTAAGAGATCGATATATACATAGAAAAGGAGGTGGTTACTGGAGATATAGAAATGAGAATATATCAGGAGGTGGTTACTGGAAATATAAAAATCAGAGTATGGTTGGAAACGAAAACACAGATACAAATAAATTAAATTTTTTTAAATTATACGATAATAATAATAACAGCGGAGATAATATCAGTCCCGGAACTACTCTTATTGGTTCTGTCAATGACAAATTAAATCGTAATTATTCAATAGGAACGAATGAGTTAGGTAATGATTTTTATACAGATGGAAAAAATATTCAAAAATTAGGAATAAATATCGGAAATGATAATTTGAATTTATCTGGTAGTCGTTCGAATCAAAAAGGTAGCGCAGTTGCATCGGTAAGTGTCTCTGGAAACAACAGTAACTGTTTGAAAGGAACCAAAAACTCAAACACCAAAAGAAATGGAAATTTTATAAACACAGAAGAAAAACTAACTTTTCCAAATGGAGGATTTTACTGGGATGATACGTGCAATGCACCGACCACTTCAGGCGAATCTGTATCAAATTAAAAAGTATTTATAACAATTCAAAAATTGTTATAAATAATCTCGCGAGAGTGATTCGAACACCCGACCAACGGAAATCTTTTTTACCTCTACAGTCCGTCGCTCTACCATCTGAGCTATCACGAGAGAATAACAACTCAGTGTTTATAAAAAAGTATTTTATATATAAAAAACATATAGAATTAAATTCATACGCTCCGTGCAGGTTTCGATCCTGCTGCCTCGCGATTAACAGTCGCACGCTCTTCCGATTGAGCTAACAGAGCAAAATACACGGTGCGGGGTTCGAACCCGCGCTCCCGAAGGAACCAGATCTTAAGTCTGGCGCATTAGACCACTCTGCCAACCGTGTTTAAAATGAAGACACATATATATAATTACATTAAACTCGGTGACAATTATGATTTTTATTTTGAAGCACCTACGCCGCTCTGCTCCTTATACACTCTATACTAGAGTGATATCTTTATATTGTTTAAACGAATTTATAAATTCGTCTATTTCGAATATAGAAACGCCCCATTTTATAGCATTTTGCATTTTTTTCGTAGGATTTACTTGTTTATCTTTTACAATCAATGCTGTTGTTTTTTTAGAAACATCATTTACAATTTTTCCTCCCTTTTTCTCAAAATCTTTTATAAATGTTGAACTAGGTCTAAACCCAGAAAAGACAAATTCATACTGTTCGCCCATCACATGATTACTCGCACCGGATTCCTCAATGATCTTTTCCAATAATGTTTCCATAGATACAAATGTAAAAGGTGTATTTGCTTGGTATACTGCATTCATTTTATTGTTCATATTTTGCATTCCATCTAAAAACAGAGTCATTGTAACACATGTAATTTGTTTCGGCACATTTGAACTGACTGACTGTATGATTTCTGTTTTTTTTGACTCTATGTAGTCATTTTTATAACATTGCTTCATATCTATAAAAGTCAATTCTGACAAATATTCAATATATAATTTAATTTTTTTATATGCAAATCCTCGTTCAAAACACTGTAATCCTACGCACAATTTTAAATAATATTCCATACAATCAAAGTCCTTTTGTTCTGTTAGCGCTGACCAATGTAATACATCATAAAGTGCATTAAGAATACCAGTTGCCTTTTTTTCTCCTGTTTTATCTACCTTGATCCAATCTTCCAACGACAAAGACAAAATATCTTTTAAATGGTATTTTCCGATACTATTATATACATTTAGCAACGTTTTTTCTTGAAGATTGCATTTTAATTCGAGAGATTTGAAAAACAATACATTTTGTTTAATAATGCTTTGAAAGTTGTCTTTTTCTACACAAATCAAATCTACTTTATTTTTAGACCATTTATATGAACAATTAATGTCTTTTAAACAATCATTTTCTTCTACTTGCGAAGATAATGACTCCAATACTTCGAAAATATGAGGAATCACGCTTCCACTCAAACCAATTTTTAATCTTGTTCCATTACAAATTTTATGTTCGACGATAAATTTCGCATTAAATCCGGTAACATATTCTACTTTGGAATGATCGCAATATATACATTCTTGCAATTGGATCGTTGGTTTCAAATAACTATCTTTGGAAATATTCCAAATGACTTTGTCTACGATCCCGACATTCATGTGCACTCCAATATTATTATTTTTATAGGCGAAAGCAAAATCAGGATTGCCATTTGAGTCATGTATATGCACGCCATAATTACTAATGATAATTCCGTCGATTTCATATATAAAGTCTTCGGATTTCCAATTGATTAAATACGAATCGCATTCTTTCACGTCCAATGATTCAATAGATGGAATATTAGGAACAACGTTAAATCCGTTTTCCTTTAACCATGCAAATTTATTATAATAATTAGAATCCGTATTATAGATATCATAAACAACAAAATCAATGTCTCGGTATACATTTTCATATTCTTTTTTATACTGTCGATTCATAATACCACATACCAAGTTACGCGGATTTGAGAAATCCTTTTTATATTTATCATGAAATACTTTTTTTTTCATGATTAATTCCCCACGCAAGAGTCGTGTATGATCCGACCCCATTTTTAAAAATGGAATTAAATAACTAATATCGCGACCACGGGTTCCATTTCCACGTGTGTATAACTTTCCGTTTACATACATGGCACTTATTCCGTCTAATTTTGCAGATATAATATACGGTC
>Ga0315320_10000796_pt1 | contig 25962 bp, 18 predicted proteins | sample M140m21515metaG_FD_203458 | JGI IMG/M metagenome (GOLD analysis project Ga0315320, IMG submission 203458) | Ammonia-oxidizing marine archaeal communities from Monterey Bay, California, United States - M1 40m 21515 | ecosystem: Environmental > Aquatic > Marine > Coastal | place: USA: California... | reverse complement strand
CGGCCACGAAAAAGCCTGCTAAGAAGGTGACTAAAAAGACCACGCCAGCGAAGAAGGCTACGCCCGTAAAGAAAGCCGCGCCGAGCAAAAAAGCCGAGAAGAAAACTTCGAAAAAGAAGCCGGCTCCTGCGAAAAAAGCCACCAAAAAGGCTACACCTGCAAAGAAGGCAGCACCGGCTAAGAAAACTTCGAAGAAAGCGGCTAAAAAGACTTCGAAGAAGGTGACAGCCGCTAAAAAAACTTCACCAGCGAAGAAGAAAACTGCTTCGAAAAAGACTGCCTCCAAGGCGAAGCCAGCTAAGAAAACCAGTTCCAAAAAATCAACGAACCGGAAATTGACGAAGCGTAAGCCACGTTGAACCCCGGGCCAGCGCTCATGTTATTCTTTTGTAGTAACGAGCTCGGTGGACACTGCCCCGGCGTCATCGAGTGATTCAACTCTCCAGTAAGTGATAAGATCTGATATGGCAGGACATTCAAAGTGGGCCAATATCCAGCACCGAAAAGGACGCGTGGATGCCCAGCGAGGAAAACTTTGGAGCAAGTTAAGTAAGGGCATCATCGTTGCTGCAAAAAGTGGCGGTGGAGATCCCAGCTCGAATTTTCGATTGCGGAAAGCGATTGATGATGCCAAAGCTGTCAGTATGCCGAAAGACAATATCGCTCGCGCCATCAAACGGGGCACCGGTGAGTTGGCGGGTGGGGATCTCGAGGAGATTCTTTACGAAGGCTATGGGCCTGGTGGCGTCGCAGTGATGTGTGAAACGCTTACTGATAATCGAAATCGAACTGGTCCAGAATTACGCTCCATTTTCGCCAAGTTGGGCGGCGAAATCGGAAAGTCGGGATGTGTTTCCTATCTCTTCGAACGAAAGGGGCTGTTTGTTTTTGACGCCCAAGCCGTTGATGAAGAAACGGTGATGGAGGTCGCTCTCGAGAATGGCGGCGATGATGTAGAAAGCACTGATGACGGGAAATTGCAGGTGACTTGTTCGCCTGACCAGTTTCAGAGCTTGGAGGATGCATTGCAGAAAGCAGAGCTGACCATGGAAGTCAAGGAAGTCACACGCTTGCCACAAACCACTGTTGATGTGGAGTCCAAGATTGCCAGAAAAGTGATTCGATTGCTTGAAGCGATCGATGAGCATGATGACGTGCAAACCGTTAGCACGAATTTGAATATCCCTGACGATGTGATGGACGAAGACTGACAAGTCAGTCTTCGCAGAGGTGGCAATGTTTAAGTCACGGGCCTTCTGTCTGATGCAGGCCTGACTTTTCTCCGATGCGGGTTCTCAGGCCTCGTGGCACGGCCAACTCGCACTCATTGCCAAATGTATCCGAGTGATGATGTTTCTAAATTAGCTCCGCCGGATCGAGATGCTCCTATTCGTGGCCGGCTAATCGCGGGTGTCGTAGCGCGGGCTACGCCATTGTTCTATTACGCTACTGTCCCGTTACGCCACTGTCCCGTTACGCCACTGTCCCGCCACGCCACTGTCCCATTGGGAGTCACTCGGTCTTCTCTGTGACCGAAATACCGAACAAGGCCAGGAAACGGGTGTAAAGCGAGTAGAACGTGGGGACCAGCAGTAGTACGAGGAAGGTTGCAAGGGCTAGGCCGAATGCCAGACTCGCGGCCATGGGGATCAACAGCTGTGCCTGAAACGACCGTTCCAACATCAACGGAACCAGGCCAGCAATGGTCGTCATGCTGGTGAGCATGATGGGGCGAAAACGACGTTCGCCGGATTCCATCAGCGCTTCCCGGATGGGAACACCATCTCGAATTCGTGTGTTGATGAAGTCGATCAGTACGATTGAGTCGTTGATGACAACTCCTGAAAGTGCGACCAGTCCAAACATGCTGAACAGGGTAAGCGGAAGGTCAAGTAGAGCATGGCCCCATACGGCTCCAATCATTCCGAACGGTACGATCGCCAGAATCAGAAGCGGCTGGATATAGCTGCGGAATTGGAGGACCAAGAGCACGAACATTGCCAACACGGCGATGCCGAAACCCCTCATCAGGCTGCCCACAGAATCACGGCTCTGTTCGCGTTGTCCCTCCCATCGAAAACTGACTGCTGGGAAGGACTGCTGCCAAGTGCCAACGTATTTTTCCTGAAGCTCATTAATGATTCGGTTTGCATTCGCTTTGGTTTCATCAAGATCAGCTGAAATGGTGATCGATCTCATTTGGTCAACACGGTTGATTTCTGAGAAGCCCCGTTGATAGTCAATTTCCGCGAGTTCGGTGATTGGGCGTTCGGCACCATCAGCTGTGCGAATTCGGATTTCACGAAAGTCAACGAGGCTACCCCGCTCGTCTTCGGGATATCTCACCATGAGTTTGACGTCGTGACGACCTCTTTGCAGACGCATGACCTCGGCGCCAAAGTAGGCATTGCGAACCGTGGTGCCGAGATCTGTTGGCGTGACTCCCGTAGCGAGAGCGCGGTCTTTGACGCGGAATTGGAATTCCCATTTGCCGGGTGTGTTGTCATCCGCTATGTCGTAGACGCCGGCAAACTCGCCGAGTTGAGCTTTGACAGCTTCGGTAGCTGCAAGCAGTTGTTCTACCTCGCCGCTGGGGGCGAGTAATTTAAATTCAATTGCCTTGCCACCTGGCCCCACCCCGACTGACCCATAGGTGATGCGGTCGGCGCCCGGGAAGCTGCCCGCCTGTTCCCGCCACATTGTCAGCAGGTCATCGCTGTGGATATCGCGGATCTCGGTATCGAACAACTCAGCAAAAATTTGCCCGACGTGGCTTCCGGAGCCACCACCGCCCGCCGCATTTTGCAGGTTTGAAATCGTGCCGACGTCACGGTAAGTGAGTCGGACTGGGCCTGTGCCCTGCCCTTCTACTTCGGAATTGTAAATTTCCTCGACTGGTATTCCAGTTTTTTTGGATCTCTCAATCGCAATCTGCTCGGAAACACTGTTGAGTGCTGCCAGCATTTTTCGAGTCGCATTATCTGTCTCTTCAGCGGTGGTGCCATCAGGAAAAGCGATCGTTGCCTGCAGATTATTGTTGTCTGATTTTGGAAACAGGATCGATGGAACAATGCCTGCTCGGATCATTCCGCCCGTCACAATGAACATCATCACGGCCACTGCTAGCGGCACAGCGGGGTGTCTCAGTGAGAATCCAAGAGCTGGAAGGTAGATTGATTTGCAGATCCAGTCTAAGCCCCGGCCAGCTCGTGGGCTTAGCCAATTCAGAGCGATGCCGAGTGGTCTGAGCGGGTAAGTCAGAACCGAAAGCCAGCGGAAGAACCCGGAATGATGGTGAGACAAGTGGCAAGGCAGAACGAAAATACTTTCCCACAATGAAATCGCCAGCATTGCGATGACGGCAAACGGAATCACTGCCATGAATTTCCCCATCACTCCCGAGACGAAAAACATGGGAGCGAACGCAATGATCGTTGTCGTCACCGAAGCTGTGACGCTGGGCATGACTTCGACTGTTCCATCGATCGCTGCTTGGACCAACGACTTTTTCATTTGAATGTGCGCGTAAATATTCTCACCGATCACGATGGCGTCATCGACAACGATGCCCAAGGCAACAAGAAATGAGAACAGGCTCAACATGTTCAGCGTTTGATCGCCCCACGCAAGCACCGCCCCAGCACCCAGAATCGAGATCGGGATCCCCAGTGCGACCCAGAAGGCCAGACGCATCTCAAGGAAAAGCGTCAGCACCAAGAACACAAGTAGCAAGCCAGAGAAACCGTTGCGCAGCAGCAACGCCAAACGCCCGCGTACTTCCTTGCTGCTATCACCCCAAACTTCGAATCGGTATCCAGCCGGTAATTCTTTTTCGGCAACGTAGGCTTTTACCGCATCGACCATCGCTAACAAGTCTTCCGACTTGGCACGCTCGACGTTCACGACCATGGCAGGTTCGCCATTGATTTCACTTACGGAAGTGGTGTCCTGAAAGTTATCTCGAACAGTTCCAAGATCGTCCACCGTGAGGACGATACCGCTATTGTCAGTGATGAGCGGTAATTCTGCGATTTCTTCGCCGACCCGGCGTTTGTTCTTGGCTCGCAACAGAATTTCCTGGCCGTCTGCTCGTAGTTGGCCGCCGGGGAGTTCGATGTTTCGAGCACGGAGAATATCGGCAACTTGCTGCAAGGAGAGTCCGTAGCTGCGCAGCGTCGCCTCTGGGATTTCGACATCGATTTGAAACGGCCGAGTACCCATCATGGAGGCAGAAGAAACAGCTTGTAGACTCAAAATGTCATCTCGGACTTCCTCAGCAACTTCACGGAGTTTCCACTCAGCTTCCGGGGTGCGTTGGGCGGGGCCCACAATGCCAACTCGAACTGCAGCATCGCGAAATGTGATCTGTTGAATCAGTGGGTCTTCTGCGAGTGCAGGAAAACTCGGAATACGATCCACCTCGCGGTCGATCTCGGCCATGATCTTTTGGACGTCGCGTACATCGCTGCGAAGTTCAGCAAGCACAAATCCTGATCCTTCCTGCGCGATGGAAGTTACTTTCTTGATTCCGTCGATCGCGCGGATTGATTCCTCGATTTTTTGACAGATTGCTTCTTCGCTGTCCTGAGGAGTGGCACCGGGGTACGGTACCGTGATCATCACAATCTCAAGCTCGAATGCTGGAAAAACTTCGCGGCGCATATTCCAGAGTGAAACGCCACCGACCAGCATCAAGCCGAGCATAAGTACATTCATGCCCGGCGAATTAGTAATCGCCCATGCAACAAGACGCTTCATGATCAGTTCTCCTGTCCTGCAGCAGTCACGCGATTAGTCTGTTCTTTCGTCACGCCTGCTTCCGTAGCATTGTTGACGACACCCGCACTGGCTCGCGCTGGTGATATTTCGTTGTCGATTTCTTCGAAGGGTGACACAACGACAAAGGGATTTTGCTGGAGAAGCTCCGCTGAACCACCAGCGATTTCGCACACCCAAAGTCGTTGGTTGTTTTTGTTGAACGTTCCAGTCTTGCCGCTGTTAGAAAAAATACTGGCTGAACCACTCAATGGTGCAATCGGATTGATTCCCGTTGCCAGAGTGACTTTGCCCGGTACCCAATCTTCCGCTTTGAATCCTGCTAACTGCTCGGAGTTGGCAGTATTTGACTTGTTTGGAGTGGTTGTTTTCTGGTCATTGTCGGTTGCCTTGACAGCCAAGACCGAAGGGTCTGGCGAGAATTGAAGAATACGATTGTCGACCTGAAGGCCTCTGGCTGGGATAACCATCCATTCCGGTCGCGGGGCAATCAACAGCTTTACGCGAACATACATGCCTCGAACCAGGGCGGTGGCGCCGGTGACCTCGAGAGGCGCCCCCTCTGCATCGACGTGCTGGTTGGGGGCATCGACGACCACGCGGACTGGGACGGTACGTGTGGCCGAGTTCATGCCGATACCGTCATAACTCATCAATTTCGCGTTCCAGTAGTATTTCACGCCCTCGCGGCCTGCTAGTTCATATTCGATAATCGCGTTGGTTTCCGGCAAGCTGTACCCGCGTGAATCGGAACCATCGCTGGTGTTGGCCCCACTGTTGTCAGTATCAGGCTCGTCTTTTGAAGCCTTGTTCGGTGTCTCTGTTGCTTGATTCAATACCCAGTACAGTTGGTCCATCCGAAGACTCGTTGCGACTTCAGCTTTGGAAGTGTCATCAATGGTTACCAGAGTCGTACCACGGGCTACAAACGAATGTAGGTCGACTCTCTCATTCACAATTACCCCCGAGATTGGTGCGCAAATTTCGGTTCGCTTGAGATCATGTCGAGCTTTTTTTAGCTGGGTTTCAGCCAGTTGCTCTGAGACGAGGATTTTCTGCCGGCGTTCAACAAGCAAACTGAGTTGGTTCTCGAGGGTTACTAATTGTTGTCTCGCGGCCAGTAAGGCCCGCCTCGCTTTGTCACGTTCCGCGGGGCTCGTGAATCCGTCACCAAGTTGGACTTGGCGATCCACTTCTTTTTGTTGAAGAGCCATGTCCTCCTTGGCAATGTCGATTGATCGTTTGGTGTTGTCCCTTTCCTGATCTACTTCTTTGAGTGCCTGATATTCTTGCGATTTGACCTGCGTGAGACGCTCCACCTCGAAATCGTAATCCGTGGTGTCGATTTTCATCAGCGGCGTGCCGGCTTTAACGTAGGCTCCCGCTTCACAAATCGGGTACTTTGCGATGATCTCGCCGGAAACTTCCGCTGCTACCTGGACCTCGCGAAACGGAGCAACGCTGCCGTCGACGATCAGTTGTAGCTGCTTGCCAAGAGAGGTCAGGGTGTGGAGGCGTTCTACGCGAACTGCGCTCAACGCTTCGAGACGCGAGTTGTAGTCCGTGCCCAGCGCAGGCTTCTTCTCCGTTTCTGCGGTGCCTAGAAGCAGCAAGATGATGACCCCAGCCACCAGCAAAACCGCTGGAATGATGAAGTCAAACAACGCCTTCTGGCTCGTTTCAGCGATTCGCGACTTTAACGTCGGGATTCGCTGTGGGCTCTCTGCAATGGGAGGACTTGCGTCCGATCTGGGTTCGGGAGGCGAGATCAAAGTGTCGACCATCTGTGTAGCTTTCGTGGAAAGACTTTCGTCCTGAGCAGTGATTTAAAAGTGAAGTTAATTGTCACTGAAATGAAAGTGACGTTAGCTGTCACTCGGTTCGATCTGCTGCTGTGAAGTCGCGAAGTTCTCGCAGGCTGCCAGCATGACCGCAGTAATGTGCTGAGCTAGGGATTCAATGTCATAGTACGCATCTCGTTCTTGCTCAGGAATTAAAACTTGTATCGCTTGGGCGCCCACGCGATAGTAAAGGCATTGCCCAACGGTGCTGAAAGCCAAGTGCTGTACCGTGTGCGTCGGCAATTCGGACTTCACCAAAAGCCGCAGCGTTTCCGTCAATTGGTCAAACAGCGGTCGAAAAAAAACTTCGACAATGCTCTCGAAGACCGGAGTTGGGTTCTGCATTTCCCGCATCAAAAGTTCAGTTTCCCAAGCAGCCTCCTCGGTGATCAGCATACGAGCCAAAAGCGTCTTTACTAATGCTTGCAAAGTATCCTGAGGCTGTTGCAGGTCAGTATTAGGTGTTGGAAACCGTTTTGCTCGGGCCAAGCGTAAGTCGTGGATGACTTGACGATACAGCCCAAGCTTATCACCGAAGTGATACCCGACCGACGCGATATTGACGGCAGCAGTGGAGCAGATCTCACGTACAGTCGCTCCGGCGTAGCCTTGAGCCGCGAAAACTGGCCCTGCGGCAGCTAAAATCCGACTTCTCGTGTCGTGAGATCGCTCGTTGGGCCGTATTTCCCCCTCTGGATTTCGCTGCGATTGGAGCGAATTGCTGACTGAGTTTGCCAAAGCGACCTCGTTTGGTCAGTTTTAAATGTGAACGTCTGTTTTAAACAATCGTTTAAATTGATAGTTTGTCAACCGTGGTAGTGTGAAAACGGCTTGCCCGTTGGACTTCTGGTCCGTCCTTTTGATTCGGGATTGACGGTCGATGGTGGCCGTGATCATCCTTTGTCGCTTAGGGCACTCGCCGTCGGTATGCGAGGGTCTGTCAGATTCCACTTAAGTACGGTGATATGCGATGAACTCCGCTTCTGCTTCCAGCATTCAAATTCAACTCCCTGATGGAACGCTTGCGGAGCATCCATCTGACACTACTGCCATGGATGTAGCTAAGGGCATTAGCGAGGGACTTGCTCGTAGCGTGATTGCTGCAGAGGTGTCGGGGGCCATTGTCGATGCCGATCGTCCGCTGGGTGAATTGTCTGATGGTGCTGAGCCTCTTCCTTTGATTTTGCTGACGGGGCGGGATGAAGCTGCCCTGGGAGTCTTGAGGCATTCAGCGGCGCATGTCATGGCGCGTGCTGTCATGCGTTTGTATGACGGAGTTTCGCTGGCGTTTGGGCCGACGACCGAGGGAGGTTTTTACTACGATTTCGATCTGCCTGAAAAAATCAGTGAGGATGATTTTCCAAAGATCGAAGCGGAAATGAAACGCATCATCAAGGAGAAGGAGCCGTTCGAGCGTTTTATTCTGGACCGTGAGGAAGCGAGAAAGCTCTGTGATGATCTCGATCAGGACTTGAAAGTCGAGCACATTGATACTGGTCTTTCAGATCAATCCACCGTCAGCTTTTATCGACAAGGTGAGTTTGTTGACCTGTGTCGAGGCCCGCACATTCCCGATGCAGGCAAAATCAAGGCGATCAAATTGATGACCATTGCGGGGTCGCACTGGAAGGGTGATACATCAGGACGTCAATTACAGCGTTTGTACGGCACTGCATTCTTCGACAAGAAGCAGCTCAAGGCATACCTTGAGCAAATTGAGGAAGCCAAGCGTCGTGATCATCGCGTGCTTGGCAAGCAGCATGGGCTATTTTCGATCAGCCCAGAAGTTGGCCAAGGGCTTTGCCTGTGGCTACCCAAAGGCGCACGGGTTCGTGTCGCACTTGAGGATTTCTTGCGTGGTGAATTATTGTCGCGAGGTTATGACCCGGTTTACAGTCCGCACATTGGTCGCGTGGAAATGTATGAGACCAGTGGGCACTTCCCCTATTACCGTGATAGCCAATTCGCTCCCTTGTTTGGGAGCGAGGTGGGCGGCATGCTTGATGCATGGAGTGAGCGTCTGCAGGAGGGTACTCTTGATGCGGACGGTGAAGATAAGTTGATGGCTGCGGCGGAAGTGTTTGGTGTCAAACTTCCTGATTACCGCTCATCAGCATCGGCCGATTCGAAACGAAAAGTGTTGCATGATTGGCAGGTGAACCATGAGCGTTACTTGCTCAAGCCGATGAACTGCCCCCATCACTGCCAGATTTTCAAGGCGCAGCCTCGATCGTACCGGCAGCTGCCGTTGCGTTTATTCGAATTTGGAACCGTTTATCGTCACGAGCAGACTGGCGAGCTTAACGGCATGCTTCGGGTACGTGGTTTGACGCAAGATGACGCGCATATTTTTTGTACGGCGCAGCAGGTTGAGGAAGAATTTCGAGCGACGATCGAGTTGACTAAGTTTGTCTTGGAGTCAGTTGGCTTGGACGACTACAGCGTTCAGCTTTCCTTGCGCGATCCTGATAGTGACAAATATGTGGGCACGGAAGAAAATTGGGATCATGCGGAGGGGGCATTGCGCGGAGTTCTGCAGGGCTCAGGTTTGACTTTCAACGAGGAACCGGGTGAAGCAGCGTTTTATGGTCCCAAGGCTGACTTCATGGTGCGGGATTGCATTGGCAGATCGTGGCAGCTCGGGACCGTGCAGTTGGACTACAACTTGCCCGAACGTTTCAAGCTGGAGTACAACGGCAGCGACAACGCAGCTCATCGTCCTGTGATGATTCACCGTGCCCCGTTTGGGTCTCTTGAACGATTTACTGGGATGCTGATCGAGCACTTCGCAGGGGCGTTTCCACTTTGGCTGGCTCCCGAGCAGGTGCGAGTTCTGCCCTTGAGTGACAAGTCGCTCGACTATGCGGTGCAAGTCGCCAAGGAGCTCGAGGCAGCGGGACTGAAGGTCACAGTTGACAATAGCGGTGGCAAGGTTCAGGCCAAAATTCGCAACGCCCAGTTGGAGTTGGTGAATTACATGGCGGTGGTCGGCCCAAAAGAGGCAGAGGCCGGACAGGTAGCCCTGCGTGATCGTATTGATGGCGATTTAGGGTCCATGCCGACGGCGGAGGCAATTGCCAGGCTCAAGCAGGAAATCGCGAGCAGGCAGGTACGCCAAGTTGTTAAAGGTGATTTTTCCGCAGCCGCAGTGGATTCTGATGCGGTTGGTAACGAGTACTAGGCCCGCAGTTCATCTGTTTGTTAGCTTTTTTTGCGTCCATCATGACGCTTTTTACGGTATTTCTGGCTTCCGATGGCGTTGCTGGTCGATTCCGTTGCAAGCGATTCGGTGTTCAGCCCAGTGGGTACTTATACTGTTGGGATGCGTTATCTCAGTAGCAACCTTGTTGCTGAGACTCGGTTTTTCTCTCTATCTGGTTTGAATGTGATGCGATCATTGATCCCACAGCTCTGCTCATTTGTTGTGTTTTTGTCCGCTGCGTCGATTTTCTTGACACCCCAAGCGGACGCCGCTGGGCTTACAGCGGAGGAGAAAAAAACAGTTCAAAACGTGAATGCCAGCGTTTTGCGGGCGGGAAAGAGCTACGCGGCTGAAGATTTCGATGCATCGGCGGAGTACATCCGGACTGCGGTCAAGCAGATTGAAGACGCTGCCAAAAGCGGTTCACCAAAGCTTTACGATGAGTTATTGCCTGCGATGAAGCGGATCGAGAAGGCTCGAACGCTGCTCGACTTTGAGGGAATCACGCTTCCCACCTTCACGCGGCCTAAGCGTCCCGAGGATGCCCCCTCGCAGCCCAAACCAGAAATGCAACCCAAGCCTGGGACGCAGCCTATCCCAGGCAAACCCGAGCCGGCGCCCGCTGATGGACTCAGCTTTACCAAAGCAGTCGCTCCGATTCTGTCGGCACGTTGCGGACGATGCCACGCATCCGACAGCAAAGGTGGGTTCAACTTGGCGACCTACGCTGCCCTCATGAAAGGGCCGCCCGAAGGCGTTGTGATCTTCGCAGGCGATACGGTCGGAAGCCGCTTGATTGAGACCATTGAAACAGGGGATATGCCGCGAGGCGGTGGCAAAGTGACGCCCGCCGAATTGAAGGTACTGAAAGATTGGATTTTGGCAGGTGCCAAGTTTGATGGAACCGATCCAGCTGCTCCGATCGCAGCGGGAGCTACGGCAGACGAGCCACCACGGCCGAGACTCAAAGCAATGAAGGCCACGGGTAAAGAAACGGTGAGCTTCGCAGCCGATGTGGCTCCTTTGCTGGTTGAGAGCTGTAAGGGATGTCATATCAACGCCATGAGAGCCAGCGGTGGTCTGAGCATGGATACCTTTGCTCAGTTGCTGCGTGGTGGGGATAGCGGCGATATCGTCATTCCCGGTAACGGGGAAGAAAGTCTGCTGATTAAGAAGCTTCGTGGAAGTATGGGTTTGAAGATGCCTGCTGGTGGGCGGCCGGCCTTCTCTGATGATTCGATCAAACTGATCTCCACTTGGATTGATGAGGGTGCGACGCTGGACGGTGCCTCGGACAATCAGCCATTGCAGGTGATGAGTCAATTGGCATGGGCTGCGGCTGCGACACCCCAGGAGTTGAGTGATCGACGCGTGATGCTCGCCGGCGAGAATATCAAGCTTGTCGTTCCCAGTGGTGCAGACCTGACCATTGAAACAACGGAACACTTTTACGTCGTCGGTTCCGCTGCCCCCGCGACGATCAAATTGGTTGCCGAGCTGGCTGAAGACCAAATGAAAGCCGTGAAATCGGTTGTTTCAGCAGATGCTGGACAGGCATTCTTCAAGGGAAGAGCCACCATTTTTGTGATGCCCAAGAGGTATGATTACAGCGAATTCGCGAAGATGGTTGAAGGACGCGGGATCCCGAGCGGGTGGAGTAGTCATTGGAAGTATGACGGCATCGATGGCTACGTATCGTTGGTCGCAACAGACCGTGATGAAGAAGACGAAATTGAAGCACGGCTGACTTCACCGTTGGTAAGCTTGGCGGTTGCCACGCGGGGGGGAGATGTGCCACGGTGGCTTGCAGAGGGAACAGGCAAAGTCATCGCGAAGCGACATGGAAGCACCGAAAAGGCACCACGCGGGCGGACACCGAAAACAACGGTCAATCGTGACCTTGTCGAGGCGTTAGCAGCAATGGGCAATTCAAAACAATTCCTGGATGGTAAACTGACGCCAGAGCAGTCTGATGTGATTGCCACTGACCTCATGTCTGCGATGCTGGATCGGGCCCAGAAAAAAGGCTTTGATGGCCTGATGAGAAATATGAGTCGAGGGCTGCCCTTCGAAAAGGCATTCATTCAGTCGTTCGAAGCCACTCCACAACAGTTTGTCGATGCCTGGAAACGCTGGCGTACCGGTAGTTGAGCGGAGCAGACGGCGTTCGTTCGGGAGCTGATGTGCCATCCCAGGACTAGCTGCGTTCAACTGTGATCCCGGGCTACGTAAGACCAGCGGTGTTTCATGGATGTTTTTGTCGCGTCCGTTCTTGTGTGAGCCATTTGGTTGCCGGAGTGGTCAGCAGGCCGTCAGCCGTTTCGTTCGTTTTTGACGCTGCCGCCTTCGTTCCGTGAGGGAGTCCTTCTGGCAATTCTGAGCCGCTGGGTAACGAATTGAAGGTGCACCCCGGTGACATGCCATCGTGTTGGCGTTCTGATGGTGTCTCCAGCTACTGAATCCAAATGCCCTGTTCATTGCTAACAGGTTCTGGACGCGGTGATGCTTTTCCGTTCCTGATATCCCCCAAGATACGTCTAACCCAGGTGAGATAATGATTGTTGTGATGGAGCCCAATGCGACAGATGCCGAGGTCGAGGCGACCGTTCAGCGGGTGGAAAGCATGGGGCTAAAGGCGAATGTGATTGTGGGGACAGAGCGAACCGTCGTGGCTGCCATCGGCGACAAACGAGAGCATTTCAAGGAGTCAATTGAAAGTAGTTCGGGTGTCTCTGCAGTCGTACCGATCGCCGCTCCCTACAAAATGGCGAGCCGTGAAGTTCAGCAGCATGCCAGCCAGATTCGTGTGTTGGATTTTGTTGCTGGTGCTGGTGAAGTCGGGATGATTGCGGGGCCCTGCAGTGTCGAGAATGAAGAGCAGATTCTGTCCACAGCCAGAGCAGTCAAGGCAGCAGGAGCGACCGGTTTGCGTGGCGGTGCGTTCAAGCCGCGAACCAGTCCGTATAGTTTCCAGGGGCTGAAAGAAGATGGCTTGAAAATGCTGGCAGCGGCCAGAGACGAAACAAACCTCGCTGTTTTCACGGAAGTGATGGGCACGGACGATGTGGAATTAGTCGCCCGTTATGCAGATGTCCTGCAGGTGGGAGCCCGAAATATGCAGAATTATCGACTGCTTGAAGCGGTAGGGGCTGCTGGTAAGCCAGTACTGCTCAAACGTGGTGCCTCAGCTACGATGGACGAGTTTTTGCTGGCGGCTGAATACATTCTCAATGAGGGCAATGATCAGGTCATGCTTTGTGAACGGGGGGTTCGAACCTTCGAAGGTCACACCCGTTTCACCCTGCCCCTTGCGAGTGTTTCGTACCTCCATCGCAAGACGCACTTACCTGTGATTATCGATCCAAGTCATGGTACAGGCCATGCTTATATGGTTCCCGACATGGCTGTGGCGGCCGCCGCAGCGGGGGCCGATGGATTGATCATTGAAGTTCACCCTGACCCCAGTACGGCCTTGAGCGATGGCTATCAATCGCTGACTTTTGACCAGTTTGAAAAGACCATGACGCGTTGCAATGCTGTCGTGGATGCCTTGCGTGCTTTGGACGCCTGAGACCGAAGGGAGTGAATGTCATGAATGCACAAGACAAAACGCTGGATCAGTACCAGCAGTTTATGAAGATCAACGCTGCGGCACACCTGTTTCGCAGCGCCCGTGAACTCGGGCTGCTGACGGAGCTGCGAGAGGGCCAGCGGACGCTGACGCAGTTATGCGAAAAGCTGTCGCTAAAACGAGGTGCCACGAAATTGGTGCTCGACGCGTTGGTTGCCAGCAGCATCATTGAAAAGTACGAAGAAGACTACGCTTTGTCGCGGGTAGCTCACTTGTTGTGTCAATATGACCAAGATTTGGGAGATGCGACGTGGAATCACCTGGTTGGCCATGTGCGTGAAGCAAGTGATTCGGATGCAGACGAGGTAACGACGGACGATCAGGCTTATCTGAATGCTCTGGCGGCCACGCAGTGGGTGCACACGCCGGCAGCGATGCAGGCAGCTGAAATGCTGGATCTGGGCGGTGAAGACGGGATCACAGGGCTGAAAATCTTGGACCTTGGTTGTGGCTCGGCGGTCTGGAGTGCTGCGATGGCGCACCGTGACCAGAAAGCCACGGTAATTGCGGTGGATCAGGCGGCAGCACTCAAAGCTGCTCAAAGCACCGCTGATTCGATCGGTTTAGGAGATCGCTTTGGAGCAATCGAAGCAGATCCAGTCGAGGCAGAGCTGGATGACGCGGAGTTCGATCTCGTCGTGGTAGCTCAGCGATTGGGTTGCTTGGGGCCAAACGACGGACAAAAACTGCTGTCCAAAGCGATCAAAGCACTCAAATTCGGAGGGAAATTGGTTGTTATTGATTTGTTTCGGGGGCCGGCAAAGCCCGATATGAGTGAATGCGTCGAGGCTTTGAAGCTGGAACTGGGAACCCAACACGGCAGTATGAGGACTCTGGAGGCGATTCAGACGGAGCTAGCGGAGCTCGGGCTGGAGAATGCTCAGGTCACCTTTATGCCCGATAGTCGGGTGAATATGGGAATGGCGGTGGCAAATCGACCGTCAGAGCAGCCCTGACCGTTGCCGATTCAAGTTTTCACAAGAGAATTTGCTCGGTTTCGAAAAAACCATGGTTGGACGCGTTGACGGAATCGACCTGCGCAACCTACCATACGCGGCTCGAAATCAACCTTTTGGAACTAGACCCGGAAGAACACAGCGATGGCTGTCCCTAAACGAAAACACTCTAACAGCCGAACTGGTAAACGACGCTCTCACGATCGTGTGAAAAAGCGTCAGATCAGCTACTGCCCTCAGTGCAGCACCGCGGTACCGACCCACACGATCTGCCCTAAGTGCGGATACTATCAGGGACGTACTGTCGTCGAGCACGAAGACAGCTAATCGGCGCCGTTCAGCAATGAAATCTGTCGGCATCCTCTTCCCCGGACAAGGAGCGCAGGCGATCGGCATGGGCCGATGGCTTCGCGAGACTCATCCGGTGGCAAACAGCTTATTCGATCAAGCCTCTGAAATATTGGGCTACGATCTTGGTCAGTTGTGCGCCGAGGGGCCGGAATCACAGCTCAATGAAACTGCCTACAGTCAGCCCGCCTTGTTCGTCGTGGGCATTGCGGCGGCCGAGGTGATGCGCGAGCAGGCTCCCGAGAGAATCGAAGCAGTGAAAGCTGCGGCCGGATTGAGCCTCGGTGAGTACACGGCGGTTTGCTTCGCCGGTGGGCTGGAGTTCTCGGATGGACTGAGGCTTGTTCAGCGACGTGGTCAAGCAATGCAGGCCGCGGCGGACGCCGTGCAAAGCGGCATGGCCAGTGTATTGGGCTTGGATTTGGACGCCGTTCAGCAGGTCTGCAACGAATGTCGGCATGACGGTGAGGTGTTGCAGCCTGCCAACTTGCTCTGTCCGGGGAATATAGCGGTTTCCGGGCATCTGACTGCGATCGATCGCCTTGTTCCCGCGGCCGAAGCGGCGGGGGCGATGAAAGTGATCCCCCTGAGTGTTGCCGGTGCCTTCCATACATCATTGATGCAGCCTGCGGTCGACGCCTTGCGGGCAGCGTTGGAAGAAATTCCGATTCAAGACACGCGAATACCCGTCTACAGCAATGTAGATGCCAAGCCTCACCAGTCTGCCAGCGAAATTCGTGATTTGCTCAGCCGCCAAGTCGTCGGGTCTGTGCGTTGGGAAGATTCGGTGCGACAGATGCTTGAGGATGGGATCGACGGTTTCGAAGAGGTTGGTACCGGTCGCGTCCTGCGAGGTACTCTCAAACGCATCAACCGAAAGCTGCCATCGGATGGTTTCGGGGATGGTTGACCCCGGCTGACTCCGAACTGCCAATTCAATACTCTCTTTTTTTCGCCTGTTGCTGCGACGTTTTGCGTCAGTGCGAACCATCGAATTCCCTTTACATCGCGGAACAAGTCATGGAACTTTCTCTCACCACGGACCTGAAAGATCAGGTTGCCGTCGTCACAGGAGCCTCACAGGGGCTCGGAAAAGCGGTTGCGATCGCATTGGGTATGAATGGGGCTACTGTCGTCTGTTTGGCCCGAAATGCCGAGAAGCTCGCTGCTACTGTATCTGAGATTGAATCAGCGGGAGGCGTTGCTGAGGCTGTTGCCTGCGATGTCACGGACAGGGCTGCTGCCAAAGCCGCCATTGAAGGTGCAAAAGAAAAGCACGGTCGCCTCGACATACTCGTTAATAACGCCGGAATTACCCGTGATAAATTGATGCGGGGTATGTCTGACGAGGAGTGGGATGACGTCATTGCTACGAATTTGACAAGTTGCTTCGTCTGCTGCCGAGCCGCTGCAGGAATCATGAGGCGGAGCAAATACGGCCGAATTATCAACATGGCGAGCATCTCGGGGCTGATCGGTAACCCTGGCCAAGCTAATTATTCCGCCAGTAAAGCGGGGATGATCGGGTTGACCCGAACGCTCAGTAAAGAGCTGATCAGCCGCGGAGTGACCGTGAATGCAGTCGCTCCTGGCTTCATTGCCAGCGAAATGACCGCAGAATTGGGCGATGTCGTCCTTGAAGAGGTCAAAAAGCGGATTCCAGCCAAGCGTGTCGGAGCGCCAGAAGATGTGGCTGCTGCTGTCCTGTTTCTTGCATCCAAAAATGCTGGTTACGTCTCTGGGCAGACTCTGGTCGTCGATGGCGGCATGATCGGGTAGACTCTTGGCACGAATTGTCAAAACGGATGGAGTATCTTGCCGTCTGTGTATTGACGCCTTTTGCTTGTTTCACCTATCCTTTTCCGCGAATGCGATTGAGTGCAACCGGCTCTAAACCTCGAGACCGAGGAGCGGAGTCACTTACATCGCTTGCCTACATATCTACAAAACAAACATTTTCAGCTTGCTGACATCCCCTAGAGACTGCTCATGGCTACCGTTGAAGAACGCGTGATTGATATCGTGTCCGAACAACTCGGTGTTGATAAAGACAAGATCACCCGCGACACATCCTTTGTCACTGACTTGGGTGCGGACTCGCTCGATACCGTCGAATTGGTAATGGAACTCGAGGAAGAGTTCGATATCAACATTCCCGATGACGAGGCCGAGAATATCCAGAAAGTAGGCCAGGCGATCGATTTTATCGAGAAGGCCAAAGGCGATGAAGACGCCTGATTGTGTTTACCGCGTGGTAAATCACAACTGGTCTAATCGAATCTGCCGCCCCTAAATCCGAGTGCCCCCCGCGGCTTTGTGTTTCGCGGGCGGCATTTGTTTTATTTGCTGCCCGGTGCAATTTTGGGCAGGTCCCCTCATTCCTAGCATGGAACATTCGTCCAAGGCATCCGAATGCAACAAGAATCGCAGCGCCGCATTGTGGTCACAGGCGTAGGCGTCGTCTCTCCGTTGGCAGTCGAAGTCGACACATTTTGGAGTCGTCTGACGGCGGGCGAGAGTGGCGTTCATCAGCTCAAAACACTCGATACCAGCACTTACAAGGTGCATATCGGCGGCGACATCCCAGACTTTGACCCTACCCAGTGGATTGAACGACGGGAGGTGAAACGCCTCGATCGTTTCACCCAGTTCGCTGTGCATGCAGGTGGACAGGCCATTCAGGACTCCGGACTCGATTTCGACAAGGTTGATCGCTCCAAGTGTGGAGTGATTCTCGGTTCGGGAATTGGGGGTTTGGGCGAAATTGAAGTTCAGATCCAGAAAATGCTGAGCAAAGGCCCGGATCGCGTAAGCCCGTTCACCGTACCGAAAATGATGCTCAATGCTGCGGGAGGTAACCTCTCAATCACTTATGGTCTGAAAGGCCCTAACTACGCCGTGGCTACGGCGTGTGCGAGTGCGACCAACGCCATGGGCGACGCGCTGCGGAGCGTCCGACTAGGGGAAACCGACGTGGTCATCACGGGCGGTACCGAAGCAGCAATCACTCACATGGGCTTGGCTGCGTTCCAAAACATGAAGGCATTGTCGACACGGAACGAGGATCCTGCGGCGGCAAGTCGGCCATTCGATGCCGATCGGGATGGGTTTGTGCTCGGTGAAGGTGCCGGCTTGTTGGTGTTTGAAGAGTTGGAGCATGCCAAGGGCCGCGGCGCACGCATTTATGCTGAAGTGCTCGGTTACGGAACAACAAGTGATGCCGGGCATATCACCGCTCCCGATCCCGAGGGCCAAGGCGCTGCCGCGGCGATGCGGGCGGCGATCTCTGACGCCGGCGTGGCTCCCGAGAATGTCGACTACATCAATGCACACGGCACAAGTACTCCCTTGGGTGATAAGGCCGAGACACAGGCGATTAAAGCTGTGTTTGGAGATCATGCCCATCAAATGAAGCTCAGTAGCACCAAGGGCGCACTCGGGCATTCACTGGGAGCAAGCGGTGGGATTGAAGCGGTAATCTCTTGCAAGACGATTCAGGACTCCCTGATCGCACCGACCATCAATTACTCCACCCCCGATCCCGAATGCGATCTTGATTACACACCTAATCAGGCTGCCAAGTGCGAAGTTAACGTCGCCATGAGTAACAGCTTTGGCTTTGGTGGTCATAACGCCTGCATCGTGTTTCGCAAGTATTCCTGACACATCCCTTGGTCCTGAGCGATACCTCGCTGGTCTTCGCTTAGGGCTGATTTGTGAGGATTCGCAAGACTGAACGCGGCCGTTGTGATCCAATCGGCAGAGCTTCTGATTTGGTTCGTTGCCTTTGCGATTCCGCACCTGGACTGGTTCAGGTCCTCATTCAACACTCGGCGTATAAGCATGGCTCAGCCACTTCTCGATCGTTCCGAGTACATTGAACAGGCATATCTCTATCAGGTTTTGCGCGAACGTGTTGACATTGAAATGCCAATGCAGGAATTGTTGGAGCAGATTCGGTATGAATTGCTGACAACAACTAATCTGCCCCTCGCGATCGACTATCTGCTCACGGAGCTCAAGCATTCTGGGCAGATGGCACCTGCCATGAAAAAGTTGGCTCATTACTTCACCCCATTTCAGACCTATCTGGTCGAGGAGGCGGAAAAAGAGTCAGGGCGGTTCACGATGGGAGTTGCGCTTCAGGTGCTTGGGGGCGAAGCCAAATATCGTACTACGGACCACAATGAAGCTGGCTTATTCTTTTATCACTTCGAGGTCCTGTGTCGAAATCGTCTCAATTATGATCGAGGGCTGACTGCTATCAGTAACGATCCTACGTTTGATAAAAAGTGGGCTCAGTGGATTCTGATGCTGAGGGCTCAAGTCGGTTTGGTTGATATCGCTGATCTGCTGTTTCTGGCGAGTGATGAGTATCGCGTGAAAATGGAGGAAGCGGGACAGTCGACCGAAGGAAAAGGACCGTTTCTTTTCGGACGTAAAGAAGGGCGTATCGCCTTAGGCAATCGTCGAAGAGAGCCGCTTTTTCTATTCGCTGCCATGCAGCGGCACTTGGGCTACCCAACGGTGCCGCGTCCGAAGCCCGCTGATGAGAACAAAGATGTCATTCCCCAAATGTTGCGAAGAATGGAGCGTCTGGAGTCACGCATCAAATTGATGGAAGAGGAACGTCGGGCGGGGATCGATATCACCAAGTTCTATGCGGAACGGGATGGAAGTGACTCTTCCAGTTCGGATGATGGACGGTGAGTGTGCGAGGGAATTTTTGGCGGTAAGTGCGGTGCTGTTTGTAAGTGTTCTTCGAGCAAGCGGGTGTGTTGAATATCAATAAAAAATGCCACCAAGGCTATCGCCCTGGTGGCATTGAAAGATGAGTGACTCAGTTCGGCGACTTAAGCACTTTTCGTGGTTGGCATCTTGAACAGGTCACTTGAGCCAGCGACAACATTCTCGTCGATCGTGAAGACAGTTCCGTCTTCCTGTTCAGGCAGGTCATACATGATGTCGAGCATCACATCTTCCAGTATTCCCCGCAATCCGCGTGCACCGACGCCTTTGGCAAGTGCTTTTTGAGCCACATAGTGCAGGGCACCATCAGTGAATTCGACATCGCAGTTTTCCATTTTGAAGAGAGCCTGATACTGGCGAGTCAGAGCATTCTTGGGCTCTTTCATGACTCTTACCAAACCTTCTTCGTTCAGAGGTTGCAGGTAGCTAACGACTGGCAGACGGCCGACAAGCTCTGGGATCAATCCGAATTGCAGAATGTCTTCGGTTTGAACCTGTGTCAGTAGCTCAGCTTCAGACTGCTCATTGCGAACGCTTTCACCTGCGAAACCCAGCGTCTTGTGCCCTAGGCGTTTGCGGATGATATCTTCGATTCCGACGAATGTTCCGCCGACAATGAACAGAATATTGCTGGTATCCAGCTGGATGTACTGTTGCTCTGGGTGCTTGCGTCCGCCCTGAGGGGGAACGTTTGCAACGGTGCCTTCAAGCATTTTCAACAGGCTCTGCTGTACACCCTCACCAGAAACGTCACGGGTGATGGAAACATTGGCGCTTGTTTTGCCGATTTTATCCACCTCATCGATGTAGAGGATGCCCCGCTGAGCCGCATCGACATCGAAGTCTGCAGCGTGAAGCAGCTTCAGGAGAAGGTTTTCTACATCTTCACCGACGTAACCCGCTTCGGTCAGAGTGGTAGCATCACCAATGGCGAATGGCACATTTAGCATTCGTGCGAGCGATCTTGCGAGAAGCGTTTTTCCGCTTCCCGTAGGTCCAGCAAGCAGGATATTGCTCTTCTCGATCTCTACTTCGGAATCGCCTTCCCATTCACTGGTCAGACGCTTGTAGTGGTTGTGAACAGATACTGCGAGTACGCGTTTCGCTGCAGTTTGCCCAATGACATACTCGTCCAGGTGCTCCACGATTGATCTTGGAGAAGGAATCTCACTGAACAACGATTTTGTCGGCCCGCGCCGACGCTCTTCCTGGTCGAGGATCGATTGGCAGAGCTCGATACACTCACTGCAAATGTAAACATCGCCGGGACCTTCGACGAGTGGTCCCACGTCACGGTAACTCTTTCTGCAAAAAGAACAGAATGCGTTCTTCTTGCTCGATGAAGTTCCGCGGCGAGAGGTTGGGTTTTCTTTAGAGGGCATACACGACTCCTAATGTGCGACCGGTTCCATCACGATGCAGTCCAGTCGAGTACCTTTTTCCTGAGCTCTCGCTCGGCACTCATTCTGTACCGCAATCACAATGTCCGCTTCAACGGTTTCGGGCCACAGCTCGAATGCTTTCCCGGTCAGCTCCCATGAATGGCAGCTAGCTGAGATGGGTCATCCGTATCCTCGAAAGCTCGAGCCTGATGTGGTTTGGGTTCAAAAACGATTTATAGTTTCCGAATGCATGCCCAGCATGGAATTGGGAGGGCAAACAGGCGGAGGGGTTGTCCTTCTAACATTCAACTAGAAACGAGTCTCAATGATGAATCCGCCAAATGGCTCGGACGTGATCGGTGACGGCTCATGTGGTTGCGACAGGTCGTAACGATGATTCGTCGGGAAGGGATTACGTACAATGATTAGGCGAACGCTAGGTAGTGGTTGAGTGATTCCCTTCCGGGAATCCCTCCTTTGAACTCGTCTCAGCGGAAAGCTGATGGCTTCTCGATTGTATTGTTCGGAATTCTTCGTCGCTGATGTCACCTTTGGCATGCATTTCTTCCAAGTTTGCGATGCCCTCGGGAGGGTCTTCCCGGTCTTCAGCCGCGTAGTCCCGAAAGATTGACACGAGGTAAACACCAATCACAAGCAGGACGCATAAGATCAGCAGGGCAAACCCAGCCTGATAAACACTTGTCGTCAAAAAATCTGTTACGACCGTCACTTGAATACCTTGTTTTCGCGACCCACACAGCCTGCATTGTCGTTGGGATGGGATACATGTCACGTACCCAACTCAATCGGGGCAACCTACGAGGTCCTTTGTCTTTTCGATGTTATTGCTGTAGTCGTGTAAGTCTGGCGACGGCTGAGTATCTCACGATCGCTGCAGGCTCGGTGCTGAGAGGGTTGACTGTCTACTCCGTTAATCTCGGATCGCATTGTTTCGGCGTTCTTGGGAGGCTTTCGGAAGTTCGTTTTGTATCCCTTGTCGTAATCCGCCCGTTTCACATGCGATTATTCCCCTGTCTTACATTTCAGCTCATTTCATTGTGCTCATATCACTGCAGGTCACTTTGCGATGGCAGCTTGTTCAGGGGCGAGCCCTGCAGGTCACTCGCTACTTTCCAGCAAAGATCACCCACCCGCTACTCACTGCTTTGCTCCAACCGAATGATAGGAGTGTCCAGTGGGTCTGGTCCAGCATTTTCACCGGTTCTTATCACGTTTTTTCTGTTTCACGCACAAATAGCGTGTTTCACGTTGTCGCCAATGTCCTTGCCTCGAGCAAGCCCGCAGTTAGCGGAACCGCTCACACTAGAGAGATCGCTTTCGAGGGCTCGACAGAGCTCGGCGTGAAGGGTAACCGAGGCCTAGTGGAACAGTTGTATCCCCTGCTCTGCCAACCGTAATCCGTGGTGACTGTGACCTTCGATTCGAACAATTGCAGGACCGGCGAAATTGATACGTGCCAGCGCCTCAATCAGCCGCTCGTGGGCGACATCCCCAGCCCCGATGGGCTGGTCTTCTTGCTGTCCTGCCCTGCGATCACACAAATAAATACACGCTAATTCTTGTCGATGTCGTTCCAGACGAGCTGCGAGAGGAATTTCATGACCCTGTAACATCTCACCGATGTCGGCAGCCAGTCCCAGTTCCTTTGATTGCAGCCAATGCTGAAGCCGTTCCCATTGGGCGACTGTCGAAACCACATCGCCGTGTCGCGGCCGCAGGGCAAGGGTAACCCCGAGATCCAAGGCCACGTTGACCAAGTAGTCCAGTTCGACCGCCAGTTGTGTGAGCGTGGATTCTGTTTCTGCATCCGTGTGTTGGCCACATTTGCCGCTGGCAAATGTCACGATCCCCGCTTTCGATTCAGCTGCCAGTCCCACCCAAGTTTCGATCCAGTCACGTGCAGCTCGAGCTTCATGGGGCTCGATGGATGAAAGTGCGGGACCACGACTTTTCCAAGCTGTATGAAGGAATTGTGTGTCGAGATCAAATATTAATTGCAAATCATGGCGTGATGTGACATCGGCAAGCCGAAGCAGTTGTTGTCCAAACCAAGGATCTGCTTGCGATAGTCGGCCGTGTTGTGGACGCACCGCAACAGCTCGGTATCCTAGTGAGGCAAGTTCCTCGATTGCCCCGAAAAGGTCGTGCTGCAGCAGACCGACGGTGTGGAAGCCCGGAAGCATGGTTCGGATCTCACGCTCAAGTGGGGACGATCAGGTCACGCGGAATTTCAATGAAAAATAGAGTGATGGAATTGTGAGGCTAAACAGGCCCAGACCCCACCACGGGCCAGCTCCCAGAAACGCGTAAGAGGCTGCTAAGGGAATGATCGTGAAGATGCCAATGCGGATGGTCGTCTGGATCTTGACGGGTGTCGGTTCGCGAACAGCTCGAAAGCCCCGTAGCACGACGGGAAAGGAAATCGCTGCAATCATCATTGGAAACACGCCGTTGACCGGAAGAGCCCAACCCGCCCGATTCGCGTCTAGTTGGGGAGCGAATGCCAGCATCACAGCACCCAACGTGGTCACAATCAGCCCTATTTGTAGATTCGAGGACGGGCCACCCTCGGCTTCACGTCGTGCCATGGTGGTAATGCCCATGATGTAGACACCGAAACCAACTGCGATTCCTAGCAGGTACTTCTCAAACAGTGGCGTGCCAATCGCGATCGCGAAACACGGTGACGCACCCAACAGAAAACTAAGTACTCGGCAACTTCCCATCGCAACTGGCGCGAGTGGTGTCTTTTTTAAGGGGCCATCGTAGGCAATGATCATGATCGCCAAGGCGATGGCGACCAATGCAGGTAGCCAGGTGATTGGTGCATCACCAGCAGGGATACGTCCTGATAACGCCGCGATGCCGATGCCTAGCAATAATAGAATCCAGCCCGCGGCCTTCGCTTGTCCCGCTGAAATCAAACCAGAGGGAATTGGCCGCTGAGGACGTTGTGCAAGATCCTGATCAACATCAAATACGTCATTGAGGATCATGCCTGCCCAGTATAGGGCCACGCCGGCAAGAACAATCAGTAGGAATCGAATCTCGGGTGATGGACCATGGTGAACCAGCAGGAACGCTGCACTGACATCTGCCAGGACCGTGAACACATTGGGTAATCGGACCAATTGCGCCCACGCCCAAAGCCGGGATTGTCGAGGCGGTGTGTGCGCCGCAGGCATGGACTCAGATGTGGTTTGATGGGGTGTCAAAGTGGTACTTTCGACCAAGACGTAACAAAGAAAACGCATCGCGTTGTAGGAACTAACTGGACTCCTATTCTAAACGGATCGCCAGAAATTTGCAGGATGACGTTCCGCAATCACTGCCAGCAGAGATGTCGCAATGATGGGATGGCCGTCTTCTGACTGTGAATTCCACGTATCGCTGAAAGTCACGAAGTCTTGAATCGTCTTAGGCAGCTTGTGCGTGATGCTGTAGACCGTGTGATTCTATCGAAGCGGAGCGTGCTGGGTGGCTTACCGACGCGAGGTGATAGGGCGTTGCGTCAGTTGTGCATCATGAAGCAGGATGTAGCGTTCTGTTTCGTTCGTGAAATCAACATTAACGTTGTCAAAACGGAACCTCTCGGGCGAGGGCGTGGTGATCGGTCGAATCGAATACAGCTCGACAAGCGTGATCAAACGCCGTTTGCTCTCGCGAACGCCAGTGACTTGGTCTCCGTTATTTGTGATCGGGTCACTCCAGAATTCAATTCGGACAGGGAGATAGATTCCGAAATTGGTGTCCGTGTCTGGTTCTGCGTTGACAGCGACCCGCATTTGGGTGGGATACAGCATGGGCCAGTCAGATCGGTTGGCTTGACTGAGGACCGCTTTCCGCTTTTGTTCACGCAATTGCCCGGTGATCACAAAAACAGGCTTTTCCTTCAGCTTGGCCGTCGTAACGCTGAGATCATAATCTCGCTGCAGTGTGCCCAGCATTTCAGCCCAAGCACCTACCTGCAGACGTGGGGGAATAGGCTGTTCGCTGGTTGAGCCGGGAGCCCAGCCGGGCAACTTGCCAACTTCGACACGGGTCAGTTTGACTGCTTCTGAAATCTCACTTCGAGTCCAGACGAGTCGTCCATCACTGATTTGCTGCAGTCGGTGTTTGCCCTTTCCATCATGCATGGTTAATTGCAAATTGAATCGACCAGTGTTTTCGCCTGATTGTTCGTAGGTGCCCACGCCAATCACTTCCCTACCAGTGGTCCAGACGATTTCACGTACCTTGGCGTCAAAAGCTGCTCCAGAAACCAGCTGTCGAAGTACAAGTTGCAGTAGGTTGGCAGCGTCAATCTGGGACTTCGCGATTCGATTTGCATCAGAATCGCTGTCGGGTGATCGACTTTGAAAAGTTTCTTTTTGATCGCCTGCTCGTGAAACCGGCGGCTCGCTGGGTAGTTGCTGCGCGCTCAAAGGGTCAGCGAAACGAAGGTAGATCAGGACGCTAACGACGGCCGTGATGATGATTAGAGTTCGTGTAGAGTGTCGTTGAATCGCCTTCATCCGTTTCCTCACGGGATTTTTGACCGCCGATTTTTACTGTTCTTGACGACTGCAATGTTCGGGTTTCACGCTCAGAAACCCGATCTGCCTGATGTGACGATCGATCTTCATGAACCGGTTGTACCGATTTTCTCAAAGATACCGCGTGTAACGTGCCGATGATCCACACTGAAGCCGGTTCGCCCGGACTTCACGGATAACCGCCCTGCAGCCTCGCTGATCCTAGATGAGTCCTGCTGGCAAAGTCCACCCAGATCGAAATTCAAGACTGTCTTAACACTACTCAGCTAAGTAGAAGCCCAAGGAACGGGGGATACGATGAAACGAATCGTCACTCATATGTCGCTGTTGGCGGCCACGGCGATACTCGCCACCGGATGTGTGCCGGTTCGCCACAACCTGCCACCCGAACAACAGTTAATGGAGCCAGGACCCGGTGTTGGTGGCCCAGGACCCGGGGTACTCGGTGCACCTCCGGTCGCTCCGGGAATGATGGGCGGCCCACAAATGGGTGGCCCGATGATGGGCGGCCCAATGATGGG
>Ga0315320_10000794_pt1 | contig 25977 bp, 44 predicted proteins | sample M140m21515metaG_FD_203458 | JGI IMG/M metagenome (GOLD analysis project Ga0315320, IMG submission 203458) | Ammonia-oxidizing marine archaeal communities from Monterey Bay, California, United States - M1 40m 21515 | ecosystem: Environmental > Aquatic > Marine > Coastal | place: USA: California... | reverse complement strand
GATGAGTAAAGTAAAAACTCGTATTAGAAGTTTACAAGAAAAGCATAAAGAACTTGACCGTCTAACAACAGATGCTGAGCAAGATCGTAATGCTGATCGTTCTACAAAAGGTAAATGGGATTTAGTAGAACTTAAGAAAGAAAAATTAGCAATTAGAGATGAGATTAATCGATTAAGATTATCGGAGAAAGACGACTAGGTATTACATATAATGAGTATGTATATGAAAGTCCGTAAGATAGATAATCGTAACAAACTATTTGGCGAGTTTGATTATCAAATAAGAGTTCCAGTTAATATGTTTTTAGAAATTAGAGCTTGGTGTTGGGAAACTTGGGGACCTTCAATTGAATATTTTTGGTACAATGATTATCGAAGAAGCTATGAATGTAATAGTAGTTGGTGCTTTGATACAGGATATTCAAATACTAGACTAAGAACAGGTATAATATACCTAGCAACTGATATAGAAATGAATCTATTCTATTTAAAGTTTGGAAACAGAAAGAATAGATGAGCTGTTTATCTTTATTAGTAGCATTGTCGTTACACGTTGGCCTTGAAGGTAATTATAATAACTTACACCCACACGTTAGATGCCAAGTAGATAATCAATTATATGGAGTATATTATAATAGTGAATCAAACATTTCAGCTTACGGTGGCTTAGAATTTGATGCTCCATTTGACAGTAAACTTGAGGTTGGTTTGGTAGCAGGATACTCTGGAGCAGATATTGTTCCAATGGCAAGATTAACTAAAGACAATTGGTTTATTGCTCCGTCGTACGAAACAGAACCAGATAATAATTGGGGGATTACTTTTGGATATGAATTCAAAATATGGTGACATAAAGGTTGACATTTATATTACAATCTAGTATACTATAAACAATGAAACGTAAAGTATCAAAAAAAGAAACAACACAAGAACAATGGCTCAAAGGCTATCATAAATGGAAAAATGAAAATTTAGTACACATAGCAGATGATGGAACAGTAGTTGAACACAAAGATTGGGTTTGGCTACAAGAACACAAGAAGAAAAATAAAAAGAAGGGAAGATAATATTTATGGAAACACAGATGAGACAAGTAGCAATGGCAGAAGCTAGTAACGATATTAAACAAAAAGCTAAAAAAATGGTCTGGGTTACTTTTAAAAAGGAAGGTATTCATAAATACCCTGCGGCTTTGGATGATCCAAAGTTAGCAACAGGAGATTGGGACGATGTATCGTTTCTTGGCTATCCTCACCGTCATATTTTTCATTTCAGGGTGTGGATTGAAGTGTTCCACGACGATAGAGATATCGAGTTCATCCAATTCAAAAGATGGCTCGAACGACTCTACAACAATTCAGGAACAAGTAGTGAAGGAAGTAAGGAAGAGGGCTCAGCCGACTCTGAAGTGTTACTTCTAGATTATAAATCATGTGAAATGATTTCCGACGAATTATTTGACAAAATTGCTGGACGCTATCCAGGTCGTTCAGTATGGATCGAGGTCTCCGAAGATGGAGAGAACGGTTCTTTTATTCCTTACAATGTATGATAGATAAAGGATTTAAAAAATGGAAAAGAAAGTTGAACAGGTCTTCAATGACCTTGACGGCTATAAAAGATTTTGTATTCAGTTCGGCTGGACATATAATGAAGCTGACTTATACGATACTAGCAAAAAGTCCTATAAAAGCTATATTGAATTTAAAGAAGGTAAAAGAGTCCCGAACAACTGGGTTAAAGATCAAAAAAACATGGGAAAACGTAAATGGATTATAAAAAAGAAATAACGTTGGATATTTCTAAATACAGTAACAGACACCCGTGGAATACTGACGCTAATGGTAATAGTATTGAGGGAGGAGCTCTTAATGCCAATTATACACTAGTTGACGCTGTAGGTAATGTATGTAACCAATTAGGCAAACATGGATATACATATGGCAAAGACTTTGTATGGCAGGATAATGCATATAATGTTGATTGGGGTGATGCTATATCTTTCAAGTTTAACGACCCTAAAATAGAAACTTTATTAGGTATAAAAGGATGACAGTATATATTGTAGACATTGAAGCTGTAGATACTCGTTACACTAAACAGTGGAAAGAGCATTTACCTAAGCAACTAGCAGAACATCATAATACAGATGATGTAATTGTTATTAGTGGTGGAGAAACTCCACAAGCAACAACACCAGGAGCATTTTTAAACTTTGGTGGTACTAATGTTTACAAATCAAAACAACTAGAACAAATAGGTACTATGTTCTGTGAAGGTAAGATCAATGATGGTGATTACTTTCTTTATACAGATGCTTGGAACCCTACTGTTATTCAACTTAAATATATGGCAAAGTTACTAGGCTATGATATCAGAATTGGTGGTATGTGGCACGCCGGAAGTTATGACCCGCAGGACTTCTTAGGCAGACTAATAGGTGATGAGAAATGGGTTAGACAAGCTGAAATGAGTATGTACGAATGTTATGACGATAATTTCTTTGCTACAAAATTTCACATTGACTTATTCACTAATACATTTTGGCGGGACGACAGAGATATAGATAGAGAATTATTACACAGTATACGTCAGGTTGGATGGCCTATGGAGTATTTAAAAGAAACTCTTAAGCCATACAAAGGTGCTCCTAAATATAATACTATTGTGTTTCCACACAGAGTAGCACCAGAGAAACAACCTGATATTTTTAAAGATTTGGCAAAAAGTATGCCACACTATAATTGGGTAATAGCTCAAGAAGAGCAATTATCTAAGAAGGAATACCACGAGCTGTTAGCAACAAGTAAATTAGTGTTTAGTGCTAATCTACAAGAAACTTTAGGTATCAGTTGGTATGAGGGTGCTTTGGTAGGAACACTACCATTAGTACCAGATAGGTTAAGCTACAGCGAAATGGCAACACCAGATGTTTTATATCCTAGCGAATGGACAAGTTCATGGGATAGTTATATAAAACATAAAGACAAACTAATAGCACACATTGATAAAATGATGACACTAAATGATTATGAAGAAGTGTGTGATCAGTTATCAAAAAAAGTAGATAAGTTTTTTGATGGCAAGAAACTTTATGAATCAACAGAAACGTTTTAATGGCAATCCACTGCCTCAACATCGGAGAAATAAATGAAGAAAAGTGAACAAATAATACAAAGACTAAAAGACTCAAACACAAAGTTTTGGGCTGGCGATAATATTAGTGAACATTTAGAAGAAGGAGATAAACAAGCTCTTATTGAAGAAGTAACTGTAGCCTTTGAAAGTGTACTAAAAAGTTTAGTAATTGATACTGAAACAGATCCAAATAGTATGGATACTGGTAGACGTATGGCAAAGATGTATATTAATGAAATTATGTCTGGGCGATACAATCCTATGCCTAACCCAAATTCTTTTCCTAACTATGTTGAAGATGGTTACGAAGGAATGTTAGTAGTAAGAAGTGAATTAAAAAGTCTTTGCTCACATCACCACCAACCAGTACAAGGTGTAGCTTATATTGGTATTATTGCTGGTCCTAAACTGTTAGGATTAAGCAAGTACACAAGAATTGCTCAGTGGTGTGCTATGAGAGGTACATTACAAGAAGAACTAAACGTAATGATCGCTAACGAAATACAAAAGCATACAGGTTCAAAAGACGTGGGTGTTTATGTACAAGCAACACATGGCTGTTGTGAAAATAGAGGAATAAGAGCTAAAAGTAGTTTAACACAGACTACAGTTCTTAGAGGCGACTTTAAAGATGTTCCAGCAACTAAGAAAGAGTTTATGGATAATATTAAACTCCAACAAGAGTTTGCTAAGGATTAAGGTCATCAGCTAAATATGTGTATAATTATAAACAATCCGGAGAGTTAACAATGGCACACAAAGAAGGACATAATGTCCCATTTATACAGTGGAAATTGAGAAATAACGGCGAGTGGGATAATGTAGATTCAGACTTTTGGTTTAAGGATAAAACAGTAGTAGTATTCAGTTTACCAGGAGCATTTACTCCAACTTGTTCAACTCAACAATTACCAGGATACGAAGATAGATATCAAGAATTTCTTGACGAAGGAATTGACGACATCTATTGTATATCAGTAAATGATGCTTTCGTTATGAATGCTTGGGCAAAAGATTTAGGCATTGAAAACGTTAAGATGTTACCAGATGGTAACGGAGCATTTACTAAACGAATGGAACAAATAGTCGATAAACAAGACAAAGGTATGGGTCCAAGATCATGGCGATATGCTATGGTAGTAAAAAACCAAAAAATCATCAAACAATGGGTAGAAGAAGGTAAAGCTGATAACAGTCCAGCTGATCCGTATTCAAATACAGATCCAGGAACTTGTATCAATTGGATTAAAGGTCCATATGGTCAAGATAAATTGAATAAAGCAGATTAGTATAACCAAACCTACCAAATGATAAACAAATTGATAAGGGCGATTAATTCGCCCTTTCTTTTTGGAGAAATTTCTCCAATTTTCCTATTTAAAAGGTTGACCTTAGGTTTAAAGTTTGCTATAATGTATGGACTATGTTAGAAATGTTTTCTTTACATAATATTAGTAAACTAAAAAACCTATGGAGGGTAATAACAATGGCTAATACAAAAACAATCAATCAAAGAGTTCTAGAAGCTTTCGAAAAGGGACAAGAACTTACAAGTGCTCAAATCAAATCTAGATTTGGTGCTGGTAACCCACAATCAGTAGTACAATCACTAAGATTTGCTGGCTACCCAATTTATCTTAATTCTAAGAAAACTGGTGCTAGTAAGTACAGATTAGGTACTGCTTCACGTAGAATTATTTCTGCTGGTTACAAAGCAATGGCTTCAGGAATTGATGCCTAAGACTTCAAAGTCAAAAGCAATTAAAGGTAAAGCGGTTTCGGCCGCTTTACCCGATTTTCGACTCCCGGTAAAAGACTTTGACTATTATGTTGTTTACTGGAAGGATATTGAATCAGACCCTAGTTGGCGTGAGTTAAAAGATATACAAGCGTCAAAACCTGCTACTTGTATAAGTACTGGTTGGTTAGTAAAGCATGATAAAGACGTTCATGTTTTCATGAGTGACTTTAATTTTAACAAAGAAGGACTAATAGGTGAAGGCGGATCAAGTACAGTAATACCTACTACTTGTATACTTAAACTTATTAAAGTAAAAATTTAATGAAAGAATTCATTACTTTTGCGACGGCTTTTAGAACAATAGTTTTAGGACTATTGATCTACATCAGTGTGGTCATGACTGATATGAGGCATAAACTACATGACATGGAATCGTATTTAGATTCGTTATATTTAGAAGTTAACATCTTATCAGGTGAACTTGAAAGACAAATAGACGACGCTAATTACTCAACAAGATTCTTGTTTGATCTATTACAACAAACGTATAGATTAGAACAAGAAGAACAACTAAACGAACAAGGAACAGAATGAGCACAGGTAAAATAAAATGGTTTAACCCTACTAAAGGGTTTGGTTTTATTGAAACTGGCGAAGAAGGCAAAGACTTGTTCTTACATATTTCAGCTTTACAAGAAGCTAATATTGATCAGATCACAGAAGGTGAAGCTGTATCATATGAAGTAGGTGAGAATAAAGGTAAGCCAATCGCTATCAATATCAAAAAACTATAATATAAAAAACTTTAATAAAGTGGTTGACTTTTGGCCTTAAGATGCTATACTATATGTATAGTTAATAAAAAGGAGCAAAAGATGGCATACATTAATAAAGAAGACGTTCAAGCAATTCGTAAAGAACTTAAAGCAACATTTCCAAAATGTAAGTTTGGAGTTCGTAAAGATCATAGCTCATCTGTACAGGTTACACTAAAACAGAGTCCGTTTAGTTTTAATGAAGATTACATACAAGTAAATCAATACTGGATAGATCAACATCATCCAGACCACAAATCATTTTTTAATAAGGTTATTGAAATAATCAAAACAGCACCAATCCGTGGAGATGGTTATAATAAAAACGGTTGGTACGACAATAGTGATGCTATGACTGATTATTTTGATACTGCTTATTATTTCAACTTTAATGTTGGTTCATGGAACCAACCACACATCCAATCTAGTTAAGAAGAGGAAACTCGAACAATAGCCCTCGTGGTGAAATAGGTAAACACAACGGACTTAAAATCCGTCGCCGTTAGGCTTGCCAGTTCGATTCTGGCCGAGGGCACCATATACTACCCGTAGCTCAGCTGGAATAGAGCAACAGTCTTCTAAACTGTAGGTCGTAGGTTCGAATCCTACCGGGTAGGCCAATATGTAGCAAAAATAGGCTTAAAATGTCGCTGTTTTATTGACGTTTTTTGCCTATTTTTCTACTATTTTTTGGTTGACAAATTCTGTAAAGATGTTATTATAATAGTATAAAAGTTAACAAAAAGGAGCAAAAAACTATGAAAAGTACAATTTACGGAGTTTTATTTTTAACGTGTATGATATTTGCTGTTGGTTCAATCGACGGTCCTACAGGTTATGAAAGTAACAATTGGTTAGGTTGTTTAGGATTTGCCATTGCTGGTATTATCTTTGGACTACTTACACTAGCTAATCAAACAGAAAATCAATAACTTTAATTCGGAGGTATAGATTATGCTAAAACTTAGGTCACTTTTAATTGTAGGAATAATGTTTATCCTAACTGCTTGTGGAGGCGGTGGTGGAGGAACACCTTCTGGTATTTCAATTAGTCCTGATAATAATACTGTTATAGGCAATAATATTGTATCCAACATAGGTGCTATTGATCATGCCTTACAAACTTTAACAAGTGTAAATGGTATTAGTGCTACAAGTGTAGATCAATCTAAATTTAAGTCTATGAAAGATGGCTTTGTAGCAATGAAGGATTTGAAAACTACTTGGGACGGATTAAGTGCTAGTGATAAAGAGGCACTAGGTAATATTTCTGTAGTAGTTGATCTTGCTGGTTGTGGAGACACTAATACAGGTTGTACTAAAACTATGTACTTAGATGAAGTAATTGAATTTGGTTACAATATGTATACTAGATATTATGACCCATATAAAACTTTTTGGAATGACGGTGCTACAACAGGTGTTGTAGATGAAACGTCTACAGAATTTGCTAGTATTAAAGCAAGAGTAGAAGCTGACGAATTAAAAACTAAAAACGATCTTATTGGTTCTGTTAAAACAAATGCTGATCCTGTTAAGACAGGTGATCCAGAACACATTATCTTAGAATATACAGAAGATAAAAAAATTGTAGTAAGTACAGGTTCAACTAGAACTGTTACAATTAAAACTGAAACAGTAACTTATAACGAAGATACAGTATCTGATTATTGGCCAACTGATTTTGATTCTACAACGGCATCAGGTTGTTTCTGTAGTAGAACATATACAAACAAGTACACAGCCACTGAAACTTATAATACACATAGAATAGATACTATCACTTATAAAAGAACTGATACAAAACATACTTGGACTGATGGAACTGTTACAACTGAATATGGCGAACCGTCAGTAACTAAAACTGTTACAGGTGATGTTGTAGAAACAGATGTTGTTCAATCAAACTTTAATACAACTTCTTCACTTCAAAATGAAACAAGTAATACTGTAACTGAAACAAGTCGAGAAAATATAGTAGTTCCTAATTATGATGTTGTAGAAAAAGTAACTATTTCTACAGATGATACAAGAGTTAAATCAACATACGATTCAACTGTTACAGAAGTTAATGGTACTGTTACTAAAACTTATACAGACACATACCAAATTACAACAACTTATAGTTCGTATAGGAATGATACAGTAACTTATAAAAGAACTGATATAAAAATTAATTACAACAACGGAACAAATACAACTGTAACTGGTACACCTGAAAAGGTTAGTACTGTAACAGGTGATGTAGTAGAACATGATGTAACTGATAGCGATCCTGTTAGAACTGCTAGAGTATTAGTTTCAACTGTTGATACGAGTAGTGTTGCTTATACAGACTCAGATGAGAACTTGGGTACTAAGACAACAGGATATTCAAATAATGCTAATGACTTTTTAGATAGCGAAACAAGAGCATATTGTGGTAGTTCATATAGTGCTTGTTCATTAGATAGTTTAACAGTTTTTACAGATGACAACCTTGCTAACGGCACAGGTACAAGTTTTCAACATATAGCAGAAGCAGGTATTAATGATGCTTGGGCTAGAGGTTGGACTGGTAAAGGTGTTAATGTAGGTATTATTGATACAGGTGTTAATATTAATCACGATGAATTAGATGGACAAATAGGCGGTGTATACAATAACGGTTCAACAGACTGGGACGGACACGGTTCACACGTTGCTGGTACTATTGTTGCTAAAAAAGATGGTAAAGGTACAGTAGGTGTAGCATTTGATTCTAAATTGTATGTTGTTAGAGAAACAGGTTTGAATTACAATAAAGAACAGTATTGGAATTACTTTAAAGAAAATAACGTTGATGTAGTTAACGTTAGTATAAATGGAAGATGGGACTATAATGTTACATTCGACAACAGTTATGTTGTTGGTAGTGATCCTAATAATCAAAATAACACTTATAAATCATTATCACTTATTGATGGTAATAAAAACTTATACAAATGGAACAAGACATTATTCCAAAACGGTTCATACCACAATGTTAATACAAAGATAGCAATGGATAATGATGGTAACATACTTTACGGAGGTATGGACAGTATAGAAGCATTGAGTACATATATGTCAGGAAGTGAAATTATATTTGTTAATAGTGCTGGTAACCAAGGTTATAGTGTGGCGGCGACTCCGGGTTGGTATGCTACTGTAACAGATGATAATGGTGACTTGCTATTAGATGGAAGAATGATTATTGTAGGTTCATATGATCCTGCTAGTGGTACAAACAATAGCTATTCAAATAGTGCTGGACATATTTGTAGAGAAGTAGTAAATGATGTTTGTCAAGACAAATATACAGTAAGTGACTTTTATATTAGAGCACCAGAGGCATTTACATCAATAGATAATGTTGGTAGTGGATATATTGATATGTCAGGTACTAGTATGGCGGCTCCTGTTGTAACAGGTAGTATTGCTCTAGTTAGACAGATGTGGCCACATATGACAGGTGAGAATACAGTTAAATTAATTTTACAAACTGCTGATAAAAGTTATGACGGATATGATGTAGGTGTAGACGGACAAGGTAGATTAGATATGGACAAAGCTACACAGCCAGTAGGTGCTACAGGTATTCCAACAGATGGTAGAACAACTGGTAATACTATTAGTTCAACAGGATATATAGCAGGTGGTAGTTCAATACCAAATGAAGTTAGTTCGTTGATTGTAGAAATTGATGAAGCTAGTTTTAATAGAGAATGGTTAGTGCCAATTGCTGAAGCTCATGTTAATGTAGATACTGCTTTTCACAGTTTTACAAACTATGCTGGACTAACAACTTTAGGTACTAGTGATTTTGCTATACATCTTAGAGAGAATAATACAGATAGTTTGGCTGTAACATTAGATGGTACTACATTTGGTTATATGAAAGAAGATGGACAATACTTAGGCAAATACTTTAATGGTATGTTTGATATTGGAGAAACACAAACTGCTTTCTTACAAAAAGGAAATACATGGCAGACAGGTAACAATACTTGGTTAACTGCTAATGTAAATTTAGGATATACTCAAGTTGAAACAGTAGGACATTCACTAATTAACAGTTCAGATGATTTGTTAAGTTACGGTTGGAGTACTCAAGTTGATCATAACGTTGACGAGAATTGGTCACTTACGAGCTTCTTAGCACAACCTGTTAGTGTTGTTTCAGGAGACATGAACATTAATGCTCCTACTAGTAGAAATGGTGATACAGTAAGCTATACTGATACATCATATAGTCAAAAGGTTCAGACAGAAACTGATGTAGGTATTACTGCTAATTTTGTAAAAAATGACTTTAGCTTTAGTATTGGTGGTGTTCATAGATTTAATACAGTAAACGGTGACACTTATAACGTAACTACTTCCGTAGGTTGGAAGTTTTAATTAGGGAGATAAAATGGATTGGTATACAACTGGATGGCTACTTGCTGTTTATACTATAGGAACATTCTTTGGTTATAGAATGGCGTATAGAAAGAACTTTGTTATTATTTCAGAAACTATAGACGGCTTAAAAAGAGGTGGCTTTCTAAAAGTTAAAGATACAGGTGATGACAATTATGAAATTTTAAAGGTAAAACAAAATGATTAAAAAGAAGATTTATACTTGGCATGACGTTGAAAAAATGTGTTCACAATTACTTGTACAACTTTACAATAGTGAATGGAGACCTGATTATATTGTAGGTATTACACGTGGAGGTAATGTACCTGCTACAATTTTAAGTAACATGACAGGCATTAGATGTGAGGCTGTTAAGGTTGCTTTACGAGATGGTGAATCTGGTAAGACAGGAGACAGTATTTCTTGGATGGCCGATGATGCTAAAATGGGCAAAAATATTTTAGTAGTAGATGACATTAACGATACCGGTGCTACATTTAAATGGTTATCTCAAGACTGGGGACTTAATGGTGGAGACAATGTTCGTTTTGCTACACTAACAGAAAACTTATCAAGTGAGTTTGATGGAGTCGATTATTACTGTGATGAAGTTAACAAAGCCGAAGAAGATGTTTGGCTTGTTTATCCTTGGGAAAATGTAGGTGAATATAATGGATAAAGAATACAAAAAATATACTTGTAAGTATAAGGCTGAATGGCCTGTTGATGAATTTGGTAGGATTGGTGGTATGTACAGTTTAGCTGACTTGCCAGTTCAAGGTTATGTTGAAATAGAAAGAACGGGTACTTTGGTATCTCAGGATTCTAAACGCCAAATGTACGAAGTACAAGATTCAGAAAGAATGTTTGTTAAAAGGGTGGTTCCTTTTACAAAGGTCACAGATATAATGGAAGTGGAAAATGGATAGGATAAATATGTTGACAATCCCCTATACTTTCTGTTATAATAATAATATGAAACTAGACGTCTACAATGGGATCATCCGTCTTAAAACATTCTGCCCCCTCAATAGAGAGGTAAAATAATGGCTTATCAAAGTACAAAAACATATGGTAATGACAGAGGCTTTTCATGTGCTTTCAGGCAATGGAGTGCTGACAGTCATTGTAATTTAATTCACGGTTATTCATTAGGCTTTAAATTTATATTCGAAGCTGAAGAACTAGACGAACGTAATTGGGTTTACGATTTTGGCAACTGTAAATGGATCAAACAATGGATCGAAGATACATTTGATCATAAAACGGCTGTCGATGTTAACGACCCTTATATAGAAACATTTAGAGAACTACACAAAGCAGGACTAGTCGACTTACGAGAAATGGATGGTGCTGGTTGTGAGAAGTTTGCTGAACATACTTTTATGTTTGTTGCTCCTAAAGTATTAGAAGGAACAGGTGGTCGTGTAAGACTAAAAAGTGTTGAAGTATTCGAACACGGAGCCAATAGTGCTGTCGTAGAAGATTTAGTTTTACCAGAACATATTAACGAAAGTAGAGAGGTACATTAATGGCACTAATTCCAATAGTTATTGAACAAACAAGTAAAGGTGAAAGAAGTTATGATATCTATTCACGTTTAATGAAAGATAGAATTATAATGTTAAGTGGTGTTGTAGAAGAAAACATGGCTAACATTGTAACTGCTCAACTTTTATTTTTAGAAAGTCAAGACCCTGAAAAAGATATTACACTTTATATTAATTCACCAGGTGGTAGTGTAACTGACGGAATGAGTATGCTTGATACTATGAACTTTGTTAAATGTGATATATCAACAGTAGTAATGGGACAGGCTTGTTCAATGGGTTCATTGTTAGCAAGTTCAGGTACTAAAGGTAAACGTTTTATGTTACCTAATGCTAGACATATGATACATCAACCCTTAGGTGGATTTAGTGGCCAAGCTACTGATGTAGAAATTAGAGCAAATGAATTATTACGTTGGAAGAAAGTCTTAACAGAAGTTTATGTTAAAAACACAGGCAAAGACTTTGATACTTTATCTAAGGACATGGATAGAGATAACTTTATGACAGCCGAAGAAGCCGTTGCTTACGGTTTAGCTGATAAAATTGTTGAGGAGAGAACATGACAGTAGCAACTAAAGATCCAGGCAAAGGACACTTTTATATCAGCCTAGTAAAAAGTTTTATTAGGATTGGTGCTGGTGTTGGACTAGTACTAGCCGGTATGGCATTTAGTACACACAATGGCAACCTTTGGCCTGATATTGCTTATTGGTTAAAATTTGCTGGTGCTGGTCTTGTACTTGCTGAAGTGTTAGGAATCTTAGAAGAGATTGTATAATGGCAGATTTTGCTCAACATGATTTTAGTAAGACAGTAGAAAAGAAGTTTTATTACTCTGAAATATTTCATAGTATTCAAGGTGAAGGACATTACACAGGTGTTCCTACTGCTTGGATTAGATTCTTTCTATGTAACTTACAATGTAACGGGTTTGGACAAATAGATCCTACTAATCCTGATACATATGAATTACCATTTGAAGACTTTGATGTTGATTCTGTAAAGCGAGTTGAAGACTTACCTGTATGGGATAAAGGTTGTGATAGTTCTTATACTTGGGCAAAGAAATTTAAACAACTAATGGGACAAGAAACTCCAAGTGCTATGGCGAATAAAATTGTCGATGTATTAAGGAATGACAGTAACCCAGAAGGATTGTTTGAACATCCTATAAGTAAAATGAAACAACACTTATGTTTTACAGGTGGAGAGCCGTTAATGGTTACAGGACAAACAGCAAGTGTTGGTATATACAAAGAATTAGAAAGACAAGGTAATCTACCAAGTTCAATGACATTTGAAACAAATGGTACACAAAAATTAAGAGAACCATTTATTGAATGGGCTAGTAGTATACCAGAAGAAGTTTTCTTTTCTTGTAGTCCTAAACTGTTTACAGTATCAGGAGAAAAACCTGAAAAAGCAATTAGACCTGAGATAGTAGCAGAATATACAAAAGCTTCTAACAAAGGACAATTAAAATTCGTTGTTGGCTCTGCCGATAGAGAGTGGGACGAAATGGAATCTGCTGTTGAGAAATTTAGATCAGCAGGTGTTAACTGGCCTGTGTGGGTTATGCCTACTGGTGCTAGAGAAGAAGAACAAACTGCCGGCGCTGGTAAAGTGGCGGAAAAGGCATTTAAAAGAGGATATAATGTGGCGGCGAGAGTACACGTTTATCTATTTGGTAATGCTATAGGAACTTAAATTATGGACTTGAGAACTATTTGGTATTCGGCTGAACAGATCGCTTTAAAATTTAGTAAACAAGAGTTTTTAATAAAGACAGCTGAATTACTAATCAAAATACTACATACAATAATTTTATTTGTTTTATGTGTATGTATTTTTACATACCTTGTATTTGAATCTTGCTATAAGATGATAAGAGATAAGGCAAAAACAAAAGTAGAAGAAGACGAACCAATGGAGCATGAACCGTTGCCATATAAAATAAAAGGCAAACACGAATTAGACGGTGACCCTGAGTTCGTTAAACGATTAAGAGACAAAGGAATATAGGAGAAGTTATGGAGAACCCATTTAAAAAACTTTTTGGTAAAGAAAGTAAAGCAAAGACTAAAAAAGAACACAAGTCTGACAAAGAACTTGCTACCGAAAAAGAATTGCCCTATGTTAACGTAATTGGATTTGACTTAGATAAAGGAAATCCAAGTCAAGGTGCTTTTGAACTAGATTGGAACATTTATTTTATAAACCAATTAAGGGGAGAAGGCTACCAAGGTAAAACAGATGAAGATGTTGTAGACAATTGGTTTCAAAAAGTATGTAAAAATGTAGCTTTAGAAACTTGGGAAAACTATGACGCTGATCCTGAAAATAGATCTACTGTTAACAAGGTAAAACGTGATGATGGCAAAACTGAGATTAGTTAATGTTTTTTCTTAATTTTGGAAATGGACAACCCGGCGGTGTAGGTACTGTAACAGATTACAGGACTGCTGACGAAGATGGTGCTTGGGTAGGAATGGAACGTTATGTACACCCCACAGATGCTCAATACTCATGGATAAATAGATTAGCTGAGCTTTATTCAGCTAGAACTAAAAACTTCTGTAGACACGAAGCAACTACAGACAGAATCTTACAAGAAGTTAGAGAAAATTTAAACTTATACGACTTTGATCAATGTTATATCTTTATAGCTTTATCTGGAGTAAAACCTAGATTGTTTCCTATATATGGAGACTGGGGAAGTGCTAAAGATAGCCACTGGAGTAAGTATTACGACTACCATGGCTTAGAATGTAGAATGGATGGTACTGACTTTGATTACGAAAAAGGTCGTGAATTGATTTTTAATGTACTAAAAACTAACGGCGTTAAAAAAGGTGATACTACATTTGAATCTTTTGTTGATCTAAAGTTTAGAGGGTTCTTAAATGAACAAGGTTTAAACTTAGATGATACAGACAATCCTTTGAATTCATTCCATCCTGATAATGCTATCTATACTGACATTATTAACGAATGGTTAAAAAGAAAAGAAGTTGAATACTTAAACGAATGTGAAAAAATAGATAATCTGCCTCCATCAGGTGAGAGGCATGAATGGTATCAAGACGAGCTTAACGAAACTTTAAAAGTAATTAAAGAGTCAGATCATAAGTTTTTCTTTTATTGGGCAGACGATTTGCCTGGGGAAGGACACATACCAGAACAGGTTGGTTTGGGCGATTTGGACGATAAGGTAAAAATTGATCAACCTAATGTATATTGGTTTTGGGGGATTAGTATGTCAAACTACTTCAAAAAAATGAATATATCTCCTAGATTTTTAAACTACTATCAACAAGAATCTCATTTTGACTTTTACAAATATATGAGAAATAAGTTGACAGATTCTAAATTGATGCTATAATAATAGTATAACAAAATTAAAGAGGATAAGAATGAAATACTTAATCGTAGATACTGCTAACACATTTTTCCGTGCTAGGCACGTTGCCTTTCGTGGTGCTGACTTAGACGAAAAAGTTGGCCTTGCTATTCATATTACTATGAATAGTGTTAATAAAGTATTCCGTAAATTTGAGGCAGATCATGTAGTGTTTTGTTTAGAAGGTCGTAGTTGGCGTAAAGATTTCTATGAGCCTTATAAGAAAAACCGTGTAGTAGCACGTCAGGCACTCACTGAAACAGAACAAGAAGAAGATAAAGTATTTTGGGAAACATATGATGACCTTACAACTTTCTTAAAGAACAAAAGTAATTGTACAGTTATTCGTAATGAAATAGCAGAAGCAGATGATTTAATTGCTAGGTTTATACACCAACACCCAGATGATGAACATTATGTTATTAGTAGTGATACAGACTTTCATCAACTGTTAGATAACAACGTACATCAGTACAATGGTATTACAAATGAATTACATACAATTGAAGGCATATTCGACGACAAAGGTAAGGCTGTAATAGATAAGAAAACAAAAGAACCTAAAGCAATACCTGACCCTAAATGGTTACTATTTGAGAAATGTATGAGAGGCGATACTAGTGATAATGTCTTTAGTGCTTTCCCTGGTGTTCGTAAAAAAGGTACAAAAAATAAAGTAGGATTACTAGAAGCTTTTGAAGATAAAGATCGTAAAGGCTTTAATTGGAATAACATGATGCTACAACGTTGGGTAGATCACAACGAAGTAGAACACAGAGTACTAGACGATTATCAACGTAATGTTACGTTAATTGATCTTACAGCTCAACCAGAAGAGATTAAAGACTACATCGATGAAACTATTACATCAATTGATGTTAAGTCTAATCCTATGGTAGGAGCCCAATTCTTAAAATTCTGTGGCAAGTATGACTTACAAAAGATTAGTGATCACATAGAAAGCTATGCTCACTTCTTACAATCGAGTTACAAGGAATAGACATGACAGTTAAACTCAAAACAATTATTAAGAATAACTTTTGGATTATGGAAGAAGACGGAACCAAAGTAGGTACTGTAAACAAAATGGATCAAAAGAACTATCAAATTTTTAGCAGACATTCTGATCGCCCTGTAAAATATACAATGAATGACATCATTACTAGATGGGGTGAAGATTGTTTTAAGGACCCGGTTCAAGTAGATGTAGCTCAAAACATTACCAAAGAAGGTAAACAGTATATGCTATTTGGATACCCATGTGCTAATAAGCCTACAAATGAAATGTATGATGTACAACGAAAGTTACCGTTATATACTAAAAATAATAAATCAAATAGTGTTCATTCAGCAGGATATTATATTGTAGAATATCCAAGTAACGGTTGGACTAGAAGTTTTTGTCCTAAACTAGTAACACTAGAACGTTATTCATATCAAGGACCTTTTAAAACAAAAGCCGATATGGCATTGGCACTTAAACAAAGTAGAGTTAAATGAGTATTCACTTAGAAAATTTTAGAGCATTAGTACAAGCAAACCAACAAAAAAGCCTGTCTACGACGACCTTAGAGACCTCTACAGCGTCGAATGTTGTCCATAGTATCACACAACTTCAGAATAAACTTATAGAAGTACAAGACCAACTGATACAAGCTCAACGTAAAATTATTGAGCAACAAACTGTTGAAGTTGAAATGGATGGCGACAATTGGTCGACTTAAACACCCATATAAAAACCATTAACTACTCATAGAAAGAAGATAAATACTCATAGAACAGGAGTATCAAAGTGAGTAGACCTAAACCAGTAATACTGTTGGAAAAGACAGATAACAAAAGTTACCAAACAGACCAAGTCTTAGCAAGTGAAGGTATATGGGCTGTATATTACGAGGACCGTCCGATCAACTTGAAAACATTTAATATGTTGGTAAGTTATCCAGGACCTAAGTATAAGAAAGTTTCATTTTCCAATCCAGGCCATGCTATCAACCTAGCAAAAAAATTAAATTCTAAATATGCTACTGATAGATTTACTGTAGTTAAACTAGACCGTGGCGAAAACGTTCCCCTCTAATAAAATTGAGATTACAAACTCTCTCGTAAAACATCTTGGCAACATTACCAAAGAAGAAGCAATATCCACTTGGTGGCGTAACACTAGAGTACATTCAGGTTTACGATTAACAGAAGAAGGCTTTAAAGCATTTACTCAGCAACTGTTCGTTAAGCGATACTCAATATCCATACAAGAATCAGTAAAGGCAATAAAACATAATCCTAGGTTATTATTACAACTAGATCATCACATAACTTGCCCTTACTACTTTCCCCCTAGAAAACAATCTATAATCGTATTTGGCGAACAAGAAGCTAATATGATTTCTCTATATAATGGTGATCTCAAATTATATATGGCTAATACCGACGCTTGGTATTAATCTGGTTGACAAACACCACTAGATATAGTATACTGTACACATAATAAGACACTACATCTAGTGTCATAACACAGGAGAAAAACACATGAATACACTTTTTATTAAGAGATTGGCTATTAATTTTGGCATTGTAATTGGATCTATGGCTGTAATAATGCTATTATTCTTAGGAGGAGAATACTTCTTTTCCAATGGACCGTTTGGAATAATGGCTGGTTTGGTAGTATATTTGTTATATTGGCTTGTAGATATGAGCTATTTTCAGGCAAAATCTGAGTACCACGATAAGCAATATGACGAGATCTCCAAGAAACATGGCATAAAATAAGGCAAAAAAAAGATGAAAAAAAGACGTCTTTTTGGTTGACTTTTGGCCTTATGATGCTATACTATATGTATAAGTTAGAAAAAGATGAGTAATAATTTAAACAACGAAACGGAGAAAAATATGTCCTCAACAATAACAGAACACCGTACCGTAACTTCAGAAGGAGCTCGTAGGAGCATTGTAAAGGCGTTTGCTAAAAAACGTCCTATCTTCCTTTGGGGTCCTCCAGGTATTGGTAAATCAGAACTAGCACAAGGTATTACAGATTCAGGTGATATTGGTAACGCCTTGCTAATCGATCTACGTATGGCACTAATGGAGCCTACAGATATTAAAGGTATTCCTTTTTATAATAAAGAAACAGGTACAATGGACTGGGCACCACCAGTTGATTTGCCAACTGAAGAACTTGCTAAACAATATGACACCATTGTTGTATTTTTAGATGAGCTTAACTCTGCTCCTCCAAGTACACAGGCGGCGGCCTACCAACTAGTTCTTAACCGTAAGGTAGGTAATTATACATTGCCTGATAACGTTGTTATTATCGCGGCTGGTAACCGTGAAACTGATAAAGGTGTTACTTACAGAATGCCGGCACCATTGGCTAACAGATTCCTACATTTGGAAATGAGAGTTGATTACGAAAGCTGGTTAGACTGGGCTGTTAACAATAATATCCATTCAGATGTTATTGGACACATTACAGTTCATAAACAAGATTTATATGACTTTGATCCAAAAGGGTCAAGTCGATCATTTGCTACTCCACGTTCGTGGACATTTGTTTCAGAGCTAATCGACGATGACGATTTAGATGATGAAACATTTACTGATTTAGTTTCAGGTGCTGTTGGCGAAGGTATTGCTGTTAAGTTTATGGCAACTAGGAAGGCTAGAAATAAACTTCCAAACCCAACTGAAATACTTGAAGGTAAAATTAAAACACTAGATGCTCAAGTTGAAATGAGCGGTAGGTATTCACTTACTATGTCAATGTGTTATGAACTACGTGAAAAAGCTGAAAAGAATAAAGCTGGATCACAGAAGTATGTTGAAAACTTCTTAAGGTTTATGATGGATAACTTTGATGCTGAACTTACAGTAATGGGAGCTCAGACTGCCATTGTAAGATATGGTATAGCGGTTAAGCCAAAAGAACTTAAGAGCTTTAACGAGTTCCATGAACGTTTTGGCAAGTATATTAGAAAAGCTCGTTCATTAGATTCGTAGGACTAGGTCCTACCTTTTGAAAGGTTAAATAATAATATGAGCCACTTCAAACAATTAAACTTTCCGAAATTTGACCTAGCTAAGGCTTGGTTGGATACCACAGACTTGACCTTTGGGAGAGAGGACACTCCTGAGGGTCAGGTTTGTATTAATACTGTAAAGGGTCATGAAGATGATCCTTTTTACGGTTATGGTGGTTTATGGAAAGATTGGCAGAATAAGAAAACTGTTATCCATGATGATGGTACAAAAGAAACTATTGTCCCGTGGAGAGAAGAAGGCCTAAAAGAAGAAGATTTTACAGAAGTTTGTACTCAATTTAAAGGTACAATTTTTGAAGAAGCATATAATATGCTCAATGAAAAATTTGTATTAGGACGAGTTAGAGTAATGACATTAGACAGTAAAAGATGTCTAACATGGCATAAAGACACTAGTCCAAGAATACATTATCCAATGATTACTGATATTGGTAATTTAATGATTATTGAAAATGAAGTTAAACATTTACCCAAACATACATGGTGGTTAACAGATACTACCCAAAATCATACAGCCTTAAATGGAGATACTAAATCTAGGACACATTTAGTGGCAGTAATACTGGATAAAAAAAGTGGTTGACTTTTTGGATAAAGATGTTATTATAATAGTATAGTAATTAAGAAAAGGAGCAAAAATGACAAAGACAAATACAGCAGATAAAAAGATCCAAGCAGGTTGTGAAGTTGGATTTAAGACTGATTCTGCTTTAGATCTACAATGTCGTGAAAGGTTAATTCAAGCTAGAATTGGACTTCTTATTTTACATCCTTTTTATGGTAATCTTGCTTTAAGGCTTCAACTTGTTAATGCTGATGCTTGGTGTCCAACCGCGGCCACTAACGGTAAGAACTTCTTTTACAATACAAAATTTATTGAACGTCTATCAGACGGAGAACTATTGTTCTTGTTTGGTCATGAATTACTTCACGTTGTTTATGATCACTTAGGTCGTAACGATGGCAGAAATGCTATGTTGGCTAATATTGCCGCCGACTATTGTGTTAACGGAGATTTAATACAAAACAAGGTAGGTAATCCTATTCAGGTTGTTCCTATTTTACACGAAACAAAATATTATGGTTGGTCATTTGAACGTGTATACGATGACCTTTATGAGCAAGTCGAAAAGAAATATGTTGATATGGACGACTTGATGGACAAAATTTTAGACGAACATTTAGACGAAGATGGGTCAGGTGAAGGTGATGCTGACGGTGAACAGGAACTAGACAAAAATGGTAATCCTGTTAGTAAGAGCAAACCTAAAATGACTGAGAAAGAACGTAGACAACTTAAAGACGAAATGAAAGAAGCTGTCTTAAATGCCGCTCAGGCGGCAGGTGGTTCACAAGCTGGTAATATGCCAGCTGGTATTAAGCGTCTAATTGAGCAATGGACACAACCTAAAATGGATTGGAGAGAATTGCTTCAACAACAAATACAATCAACAATTAAAAATGATTTTACTTACATGAAACCAAATCGTAGAAGTTGGCATATTGATGCTGTTCTTCCTGGTATGGATTTTGACGAAAAGATTGACATTAGTCTTTGTATTGATATGTCAGGTTCTATTAGTAATACAATGATTAAAGACTTCTTTAGTGAGGTTAAAGGCATTACAGATATGTATGAGGATTATACAATTAAACTTTGGACTTTTGATACATCAGTATATGGTTACAAAGTATTTGATCCTACTAACATAGATGAGTTATTAGACTATGAACCTATGGGAGGCGGGGGTACCGACTTTGATGTTAATTGGGAGTTCATGAAAGAAAACGAAATTGAACCTAAAAAGTTCATCATGTTCACAGACGGTTACCCTTGGGGTTCATGGGGTGATGAAAACTACTGTGATACAGTTTTTATTATCCACGGAGATAAAACTATTAAAGCACCATTTGGTGTTACAGCACATTACGAGGAGGCGGCATGATATTAACTGGAATCATTTACAGTTTTTTACTATTAATAACTTATTTGGTATCGGAAACTGAATATGGAGATTAATCCGTTAAATGCTTTGAACAAAAGAATAGTAGATATTCTTCCGCCACATTTTGAAAAAATTACTATACCAGTACAATCTAGCTGGGCTATGTCAGAATCAATTAGACGTACAAAATATTGGATTCTAAAGAACTTAGAAAATAGATTTTTTATATCCGAAAGCGAAAACTCAATATCTACGTTTACTAGCCCCGATGCTAGTATAGTAGTTGGGTTCGAAGATCATGCTGAAGCTACTTACTTTAGTATTGCTTATCAAGACACACCTGTTGAAGACGATCCTTTTTAAAGATCCGTTTTACCCATAAGATTTAATTTATCTCGCCAATCTGCTTGTTTTAAAAAACAATCAGAAGTCCATTTAGCTAATGTCATAACAAATTGATCCGGTGGAGTTTGAGCATGACTCATCCAAAATTGATTCCATATAGTAGAATAATTTTTTAGATCTTCTTCTTGTAACATTTTAATAATTTGAGCTCTTTCTTCTACATTTGGATAATCTTTTTCTGATACTGCTAAATCTTTAAGAGTCGATAGTATAACTTGTAATTCTTGAAATGAATTAGTCAAATACGTTCGGTACTCGTTAACTTTTCGGTCCAAACCTTCCATATCATTGGTAGCTAGACCAAATAACTTGTTTGTATATAATACATCCAAAAGTATACGGTCTTGTACGGTGTATGTAGCTTGACAACCTATTACAGGATATGCTAATTCAAAGTACATAGCAGGGTCAATCGTTGGTTTAGGTGCTTCTAGCTTTGGTTCTGAGTCTAAAGTATCTGTTGTTGGAGTACTAGCAAATAGAATATCTCTAGCAACAACGGTGCCTGGGGTACTAGCTAAAGCCATAGAAGAAAATAATGTCAGAAATATAATTAAATAAATCTTTTTATAGTAAATAAACATAGTATATAATGACTCCTTTCTTAAATGGTCATATATATACTTATCACAAGGAGATATCACAAAATGACAACTGAAGAAAATAAAGACACAATGAATACAGAAGCACCGGCAACAGATGCCCCTGCTTCTACTGAAAATACTGCCCCGGCAGAAGGCCAACCAGGCGCTGGTCAGGCGGCAGGATTAACTATTGGCGATTTACGTTTAATGGCTAGACTTGTACAAGTATCTAGTGAACGTGGTGCCATTAGAGCAGACGAAATGGCAACTGTAGGAGACTTGTATAATAGACTTACACAATTCTTAAACACAGTAGCACCTGTGGCTCCTGCTCCACAGCCAGCTGACAGTACAGCACCAGAAACAACTGATGCTCCAGCTGAAACAAATGAGGAATCTGTAGAAGGTACTGAAAGTACAGAAGGCTCTCAAGGAGAATAGTAATGGCCGTAAGTGTAAAACACGTAGGTACTCACAATAACAAAAAGATTGTAGTCCTATTTAGACAGACTCCAAACGAGGATCATATGGCTTTGGTAGTATACTCAGATAGTATGCCATCATTGATTCATGATGCTGTTATGGAATGTGTATCAAGTGATGTAGGTCAACAAGCTGAAAATCTTGCTGATGCTCTTCAAAGAAAAAGTATGCCTGATGGACGTATTGCTTTAACAGTACTACACCAAGAAGGGTATATTAAAAAAGTACAGACTAATCAAGTTATAATGACACCAAATGCTAAATCTACAGTTAGACTAGATGAGCTAAATGATGTTGTTAGTAAACTGAAAGCAGGCGGTGAAGCCGCTGAAAAAATGAAAGAGTTAGATCAAAATGCTGGTATGGTATCTCCACCACCGCGTGGAAGAGATGTAGGTGAACCTTCAAACGTTCCATCTGCTCAGACTAACCAAATAATGGATGACTCTGCTCTAGCAGACAGTTTATTAACCCAGGCAAAAGGATTTGAAGATGAAGCGATCAAGTTGAAAGAACAGGCTTATGAATTAAACCCTGATCTAAGACCACGTCGCGGTCGACCAAGTAAGAAGACCACATCTGATGCCACAGCCTAAAGAAGATAAGAACTACGATAAAATAGTTCAAAGCCAGTGGGACCTACTTCTAAAAGAAGTATCTATGGAAGATGTCCCTTTGGAATTGCTGAACCAAGTTTTAATACATTTTAAAGATGGTACAGTTAAGTCAGTTGATATTTCCCAAATTGCTGACTCTAAGACAGACTATCGTAAATTAGAGTCAGCACTTCAACGGCAACTTGATAAAATGTCTGAAAAAATTGCCCATGTAGATTGGTTAATGGACAGTAAAAAGATTATTAAAGAAGTTGAGTCAGCAAAAGATCAACTGTTTAAAGACAGAAAGTAGGGCTACACTCCGGAGCGGGAGGCGTACAACTATATGAAATCAGAAACCCTAAAATTAAATGATCCAACAGTTTTAAAAGACTTTTTAGAACTGTGTAGGCACATGGGTTTTTTAAACAACTCAAGTTTATCAGCAATTAAATGGCAATGGTTATTAGACAATGGAGGTAGTTGGTGGGCTACTAAAGTAGGCGACCATATAGCATCTATTAGTGGCATACATCCATTCCATGATGGCTATAGAGCTTTGTTCAGAGGCGTTCAAACATACCAAAGGCCAGCAGGATTAAATAAATACCATATGTCAAGTTATCCATTTGCTGAGCATTTACCTTTACAAATGGAATGGGCTGAGATTATAAAAGATGATCCAGACGTTCCAATATACATTACAACTAATACTGAAAATGATGCTAGTGGCAAAATGTTAAGGATCAATAAAGTATTTCATTTGTTAGAGAAGACAAAAATAGTTGACTTTATGGGTGAAGATAATGTATACTATACTAAACAAAACATATGGAAGGTAAACAAAAAGGAATATCATGGACGTAGATCTTAATCATTTAAAAAAAATAAAAGCGAATTACTTCAAACATTTCGCCTATGCTACATATTATAATTTTCTAGCATTACTAGTTTTTATTACAGGAACTATTCATAGTATTTTTCCATTTTTGTTTGCTCTTACACCTTACAAATTAGCAAAGAAGATAACAGATGGAACTGAACAAAACTTTATCAAACATTCTAAAGAACGGGACGACTCTTAAAAGTTCTGGAACTACTGGTCCCCAAAAAGAAATTTTCCAATCTCCTGAAAAGTTATATCATGCTAATGCTATAGCTGTTAACTCACAAAACATAACAGAAAAATCTAAAATTTATACAGTTTGTAAGATGGCTCATGCCGGAGGACTACTTGCCCAAACATTACCGGCATTCTCTATTGGCGCTAGTATAACCGTCGTAGACTTTAATGCTTATAAGTTTTTAAAAGATATAACAAACTATACCCATACACATTTAACACCAACACACGGTCGTATTTTAGCCCTTACAAAGGGTTTTAAACACCTAGACTTAACTGGTGTTCATGTTACTTGTGGTAGTGATCCTGTACCTTGGGATATGATAGAATCATTTGTTTCCAAAGGTGCTACCTTTACTACTAATTGGGGAATGACCGAAATAGGACCTTGTGCTATTAACACTACCTTTACTAGTTTGGAACAAATTGAAGATTACAAATCTAGAGAACTTGTAGGTGCTACATTTTTAGGCGATCGAACGTATTGTTATATAGATATTAAAGACGGTGAATTATATGTCAAAGGAGACATAAGTGTATACGGTAATGAATGGTTTGCTACAGGAGATAATGTTGCTGTAAACAGCAATGGCGAGTTTTATTACTATGGACGAATCTAAATTAATCTTTGTAAGTTTTGAACAATCAACTGGCGGGTACGGTATAGCTAGAACCATTTGTACCTTACCAGATGTGTATTGGTATAGTCATCCGGATAACGGAAAACACCCTTGGAATGTTAGTTTGGATATGGACACGTTTTATGATTCAGACACTTATGTTAAACAAAGACTAGTAACTCCAAGACACTTTGATCGCTGGATAAATGGCGTTAAATTACCCCCAACTTGGGACTATGTAAAAGACTACTTTCCTGATCATGAAGGTTATTTAAGAACCATATTTTTTCCTGCCATTGAAAAAGCACAGCGACAGACATCTAAAAAGCTGGTTTTTACCACACATTTAAGCACTTTTCAGTTAAGGCAGTACTTTGGTACTAGTGCCTGCTTAAACGTGCTGTACGACCCTTTAAAAGCGTCTAAACGGCATCTTTTAACCACTAGTAAGTTCTTAGCTTATAACGTAATGCCTGGTTTAGTAGAACCTGATAACGAGTATATTAAATTTTTGGAAACCATAAGATCCAAAAAACCAGACTTTACTAATGCTGATGTTTGGGCTATGAAAAAGCATTATGAACTATATGATGACGAGAAACATAGAGTACAATATCATGCTGAAATTTTAGAAGAGAAAGAAACCCGATTAGCTGTAAGAAAAATATTGGGTGAAAAAGATAGTACAGTTTGTACTATTCATCAAGATAAAATTGATTGGAAAAAAGTTAAGACTTATTTAAATTCGTTGTAGAATTTAATACTAGCAAGATTCTTCATTTTGCTTTCACACATAATATCAAAATCTTCAGTAAATGTCCAAGCCCATTCGTTAACAGGCTTGTTCCAATAGTAATCAGAATGGCCACGTAACTTGCCTTTCTTGTAACCACTTTCTAGTAATTTAGTATAATTGGGTTTTACATCGATCGGATGATCGACAATATAGTTTTCACGGCTAATGCTGTAATGACAAGCAGGCCGAACGCCACGCCAAGAATCAATAACACGTTTAATCCTGTCGTCGCTTGGAGTAATATATTCTCCGGCACTATGAACCCAGTGGTGGTGTATGTCGACAACTAGTGCTACCTCCTTTTCAAGTTCAAGTGAGGCATCGAGGCC
>Ga0315320_10000793_pt1 | contig 25996 bp, 28 predicted proteins | sample M140m21515metaG_FD_203458 | JGI IMG/M metagenome (GOLD analysis project Ga0315320, IMG submission 203458) | Ammonia-oxidizing marine archaeal communities from Monterey Bay, California, United States - M1 40m 21515 | ecosystem: Environmental > Aquatic > Marine > Coastal | place: USA: California... | reverse complement strand
GATTGTCTAAGTTCTTCTCAGTAATAGTCTGGAAGAAACGGGCCTCATCCTGCGCAATAGGAAGTGTAGCCTCCATTATTGCCGTAGACATAGCCGCCGTTGCAGCAGAGCCTGTCATACCTTTAAAGGCGGCAATCTTAGCTACATTTCGTGCAGTACCCTGTGCCCACGCAGGTATCTTAGGCTCACCATCCTGCCCAACAAACTGCTCAGATATAATGTCTAACTGACCCATCACTGTAGCTTTGGTATCAGTGTAGTTGCCTTCACCCAGTTTCTCAGCAAGCATCTTACCCGCTACAGTACTGGTGTCGATCATTGTAGAGATGTTCTGGCTGGCAAACTGTGTAAGCGCCTGCCCAGTGTAATTCACTGTACCGTCTGCATTGTAGCCAGTAGCAGTGCCTTCCATGTCTATCTGCTCAGCATCTACAATAGCTTCGTCTCTTACTTCCCCAGTAGCAGCTGTTCCAAGAGCGCCTTCTACGGCTTCTCCTGTAGTAGCAACGTCATAAGTCTCTGCTACTCCTGAGCCAGTTGCACCAGCATTGTTAGGATCAACCTGTTGAGCATTTACGGTGGCAGTGCCAATATTGAGGCCATCAGTGTCCATCTGCTGAGAGTCAGGATCAATTAAACCTGAATCAACATCTACATCTGGCTCTTGACCAGATAAGGTTGTTTCTGGCGTAAGAAAGCTTGAGGGATCATCTGCCATATCCTGTGCAGTCCCCATGCCAGCCATGGCCTCTTCACTACCTACAAAGTTTTCGTACTGGGACATGGTGGCGTCCATAGTACTTCCACCTGTATTTGCACCATAGCTTGGGGCATACCCATTTGGCATATCAAAGCCCGGACCGCCCGGACCGCCCGCAGGAAAATTGCCCCCTGTCGGTGGGTTTTGACCTGCCTCCAAAGCATCTTTAACTATACCAGTCTGATCTCCAGCAGGATTCGGGTTAGTGAGGCCACCATCTTCATTAGTCGTTACTGTCATTTAATTTTCTTCCGCTCTACTTCGCAAGCCCGAATAACCTCTCGCAAGTCAATGTAATCCGAGACAACCTCTGTAATCGCAGTTCTGTCTTGGGGCAGGGTGGATAGCTCATCAATAAGCTGTGTGGTAAATTCAGCAGGATATTCTTTTATAAATGGGCAATAAACTTCGATTTCTGTCTTAGAGACCGTTGTCGCGCAGGCGCTCAATAAGAGCGTCACGGTCAGGAGCAGACTCAGCTTCAATCTCATTAACATGCGTCTCCATGGCTTTATAAAATGTAGACCTTTTCTTCTCGGTCTCTAGGGCATCTTCTAATACTTGGGAGCGATTAATGGCTGCTTGGTCCCTTCTTCCAAGGATATACAGGATAGGTATTAGTGCTGCTAACATAGCCATAGCTACGGCCTTAATCTTTCCTGTAAGTAATCCAAACATTTACCGCACCCCTTCCAAACTATCTTTGTAGCGGGCATATGCTGCTAAGCTGATGCCGCCGAGTGTGATGATTAAAAAGACTTGTTGAATAGTGTCGCTGTATGAGGTCAGAGCCTCTAGCTTAGACGCAGTCTCACCCATAATAGTGGCTGCGCCTGCAATGCCAGTGCCAGCTATTGTCTTACTTTTCTTTAAGGGTTTAACAGCAGCCTGCTCTACCTTCTGTGGTAGGGCTTCTCCACCCATTGAGGCTAGAGGTGCATCCATAGTGAATAAGGCTGCTTCAGCTGTACGACGACGAGTCAGGCCTCTTACGCTCTGTAGAGAGCCATCCACTCTGGCTTTATCCCAGCGCAGTATCTCATTAGGGACTTCGTCGTATAAGCCTTTATTTAGCTTTCTAACGAGGGTACTCTTAGCAAGTGAAGTCCCCCCTATATTAAACGCTAAACAGACCAAGGCGTCAAACTGGTGGGCGCTAAGGGGTACATTAACTACCCGCTTAACGTCTGCCTCAGATACCTTGAGGTCATCAACTAGCTTCTCTTCGGCTTCTGCTTCAGTAATCTTCATGCCAGAACGGACGCCTTTGGTGCTTCCGTATCCTATGGTCCAGCGTCCTGCTATACAGCGATAACTGCGGATCAGTCCATCTTCACCTACTTTGTGTAGGCCTTCAAAACTCTTTACTAGGTTAACGCCTGTATTGCTTGTTTTATTTGGGTGCATAACAAACCTCTATGATCGGACCCACCCAATCAAATGGTACACATTAAGCTTTACTGCCCGCCAGCTAATGGCGTGAATTGGGGCCTAGACCCTTGTGTGTTTGCTGCTCGTGGGGGCGTGGTACCATACTGAGGGGCACCTGCCGTGCTTGTGTAAGGTCCCATAAGGCCGTAGCGCTCGTTATAAGCAGGAGAAGGGCTGCCCATCTGGTAGTTCGTTCCTGCATTGTATCTAGGACCTTGGTCTAAACCTTTAATTAAGTCGTTAATGTTCATGCTAGATTGAGATATGCGTTTACCCTGCTGGTCAAACTGAGCCAGAATTAGGTTGCCCTGCTTATCAATGGCACGATTAGTACGAATACCATTCTCGTCTACAGACTCAGATATAAGTGAGCCCTTCTCGTCAAACGATTTAGATAGATTCTGGTACTGCTGACGGAGCTCTGTGCTTAGCTGGCTGTCTTGGCTAGTAACGATGTTATTGACTTGATCTAGCTTAGTTACAAATGCATCACGCATCTTAACTTGGTCTGCCGAGAGTATTCTGTTGCCCTCTTTAACAGAGCCGTCAATAAGGGTAGTCCCATCAGCAATCTGGCCCGCTAGTACTTTTTGGCCATCAGCAGTAGTCACTTCAAGCTGAGATATGTCAGCCCGAATGAACTCGCCCATTTCGTTGATGTAGCCGCCTACTGTTCCTTCTATGCCACTGACTTTATTACCAAACTCGTCAAAATCACCTCTAACCTCATTACCAAACTCATCAAAACCACCCACCAGCGCGTTGCCGAATTCGTCAAACTTGCCTACGATATTATTACCAAACTGGTCAAAATCACCTTTAACTGCATTCCCAAACTCATCAAATCCACCACTAACCTCGGCACCTGTGGCGAGGCCTTCTGTAGCCGAATAAATGTCGGTTGCTATCTGGCCGTAATCGAAGTCATCCATGGCGTTGTTTTCAAAGCCAGCTTGCAATTGATCTGCTGTTAGCTGTCCCGCTGTAACGCCACTAAAACCACTAGAAAGGCTATTTCCAAGGGAAGTACCTAAGTTACCAATATTCGTGTTAACTGTACCGAGGCTCTTTCCTAGAGCACCTGTAGTCTCTCCGAGATTTCTATTAGTAGTATCAAATCCACCAGTAACACTCTGCTTTAGCTCCCCTAAGAACTTACCCTGATCTTGGAAGTCTTGGGTGTACTGGTCTTGGAAGCCAGTAAGGCCAGTCTGGAGACCAGATTGCCCCTCCATCAATTGGCTTTGTACGCCAGCTAGAGCCTCATAATATTTGGCCCCATCTGCGCCGTATTTGTTCACCAAGTCTTGTATCGTGACCTGACCTTCGAGGACTGCTTTTTTAAGATTAGCACGATCTGTTTCGGCTTTGGTGTAGTAATCCAATTGACCTTGTGTAAGGTTTGCTTGGTTCTCGGCACTTGTTTCAAATCCAGAGGTAATGTCCCCCTGCATCGCTTTTTGGCCCTCAGTAAGGGTGCCAATGCCAGCGTTAGCGTCTATGATACCCTGATTAGCCGTAGCTAAATTAGTATCAACAGTATCAAACCTACCACCCATGTCATTAAACCCAGTATCAACTGAAGTCCCTAAGCCTGAAATCCCTGATTCTAGGCCAGAGGTGTCAAAAGAGATGTTGCCTATAGAATTCTGTAAGCGTTTCTCTCTTTCAATAGCCTCAAGACGGGCATTCTCTGACGCCAAGGCGCTGGCATCAAATCCTGCGGTCTGCGATGTCTGGAGATTATCAACACCAGTCTGGATATTCGTCTGCCCAGACAATAAGGCGTCGTTAGCGATTCCAGCAGCTACGTTCTGCTCATCAAGGGTGGTTGCAAGTGCTTGCTGGTTACCAGACAGGGTGTCAAATTGCCCGTCACCTAAGCCGGTTTGGTTTACGTTAGTGGTTTTTTTCTTACCCATCAGGTCGATCCTCTATGAATTTTACTAAAGTTGTCAGTGTCTCTAAAATAGTAGACTGGAGTTTTTCCGTATCTTGGCTGAAGAAAGTGTCTGATCTGCCACATAAACTTCCTACCGCATCCGTCGGGAGACATTGCAGTCCAGTAGAACCATAGCTGGTCCCCTGTTTCTCTAAGGTAGGTCTCTTGTGTTGGTGAGAACCCACCTCCAATGTTTTGCTCAGCTTCTTCGTTAGTCAGAAAGCAGAAAGTCTGTAATCCTACAGGTCTGCTGATACCTTCTTTGTACTGAAACAGAACTTTGTTTGCGGTAATTGCATTAACTATGTCACCGCAAAAGTCATTTACAGTCCACTCGTTACCAAAGTTAACATTTGAAACTAGGTAGAGTGCGTCTAATACAGACTGACTGTTGGGTTCTGCAAGTTTAAGGTGCAACAGGCCAGTCAGCTTCTTCAAGTAAAGGCCAGTTTGAGTGCGAAGTGATATCGCGCAGGGCTTGGCGATAAGTTACCCAAGCAGAGGGCACGGCCTCTTCAGCTTCCATAGCTTTTGTCACAACCCAATCAGATGCTGTCATCATCTGGTCACGAAGGTTTCTGTTATCGAAGGCAGCACCGATGGCCTGCATAGCAGTTAAACGAGCCGCTAGTTCATCTTCAGTCATAGGACGGATTGCACCATCTTCTAAAACAAAGTCAGACACATCGGCGTCCTCTTCGTCTACGACGTATACTCCTTCCTCTAACTCTTCAGGAATTTCTTCGACAGCCCATTTTACGAGCTGCACTCCATCTTCAAATTGTACTAAGTAGTTCATGTTTTGTTCTCCGTAAAAAAATTAGTTATCAGTCGCCCAAGACGTTTCCACATTCTTGCCAAAGCAATTCTGGCTGAGCTGCGTTAAAAGAGTCGTTTCGTGTCTGCAAGGCTGTTGCATGCATATCTAAGTCAGGCTCAAGTGTACCATCGAAGATATTATCCAGACCGTACAAAGTACAACTGATCAGTCCCATGTCAGGTCCGCTTGTCCAATAGTACCCAGAAGTACTGAATAAGAGGGCCGTAGTTTTGCCTGCTGCAAAGGTTACTGAGGTAGTCTGGTTACTGCTTGTTGCAGCACCAGTAGTGGCCACAGAAAGAGCATTAGCATGGGTGACCCCTGTAGTCGCAGACTTAGTTGCGCTATTTGGAGTAATCGTGCCTATTCCTGCCCCAGTGACATACACATTAGTCGAGTTGGAGTAGTTGAGGCCCACTGTTTTAGTTACATCTGCATCAGTAGGGTTTTTAACGAACATAACGCCCATACAAATAGGGGTGTAGTTGGTACTCGTACCATCGCCAAACCAAGATTGACATCTGCCTACCCTATCATCTGTAGCATAGTGGACTTCTGCTCCACCGGGCTCTTGGTTAGGGTGCTCAGACACGAACCCTTGAACGTCAGGATAGTTGCCAGTAGTTTCGTTGGGCTGCATACCGCCCCCCATAGAGCCCCAAAAGCACTGGTTCCTGCTAGTATCATCGGTCAAATCTGCTCTGTATGTACCTTCACCGCTTATGGCCGAAGACCAACTAGTATAAAAGTTGCCGTGCCTAGAGTTCATAGTTATCAAGGCAGGCACAGTATGCGGTGTGTTGGGTATGTCACTAGCGCGTACACCAGTCATTGCTGTAGGAAACCCGTCCCCACCACTTCCCGCGTTAAGGGTAGCGCCTAGCCTATTAGCCCTGTTTAAAAGATATAATTCCATGAAATTCATTATTCATTCTCCCCAAAGGCTGCGCCCGCCATGTTGTAGATTGAAGCCAATCCAGAGAGGCCTGTTGACGGAGTACTGCTGACTGTGTCTCTATCCCTAAGCTGATGATGCGCAGCATAAAGTTTATAGTCTGGAACTAGGCCACCAGTGTAAAGGTTGTTGTAACGAGGGTTAAAGTTCTTAGTTAAATGCGCACCATTGGAGAAAGTGGTCCAGTAATAAAAAGTACCAGCAGTCACAATTGCGATAGTTTCTCCGGGCTGAACTGTGTGGGATATAGTCCCGCCATATTCAGAATCACTGCCGCTGTATGCGTATTTATTGGAAAAGCTAAAGTCTGTTACGCCAGCATAGGTGGTGGCATTAGGGGTTAGTACAGAAGCCCCAGCGCCGTCTCTTCCACTATTCCAATAAGAGCTAGTATAGTTAGTATAGCTAAAGCTTATTGCACTGCTTGTGGGGTTTCGGACAAAGTGCAAAGAACAGTAAAAGGGCAGGTAGCTTGTATTAAAATTAGCAACAAGAACACTATTGCAATCAGTCCCCCCATAATGATGGTGAAACATCAATTCTGGGGCTCGACCCACATTTTCGTTATCGTCCATTCTGCCCTTTAACAGAAAATGAACCACTGGATTCATCCTGCTTTTAGTGTTTATCTGACAATAGAAACTATGTTGCGAAGTCCAATTATTCCCCACTGAGCATCCCCTACTGCTTTCTGCTGTTATAACGGGGATAGTCAGAGGATTATTGCCGGTTTGGGGACCTTCTGAAATAAAAGTGTTAGCGGGAGAATTTCCCGCGCCACCAACTGCCCGGCCTTCCTGAGAAATTATTTGTTGTAGAGTAGCGATTTCCATTATTAATCTCCAAATACGGACGCACAGAAAGACCAGTTTGCCGCAATCTGGCCTTCGTTAGTGGGTGTAACAGAAGTAGCTTGAATATTGTTACACATGAAAGCCGCAGCATGCATGTCATGGTCCGGTTCAAAATAGGAAGGCCAACTACCTATATTACCAATCATATTGACATTCTCCCAGTAAGCGCCGCTACTGAAAGTTGTTCTGTACCAAGATGTTGCGGTCTGAATTAGGGCAATTGTAGTGCCAGCAGGAACACTTACAGACCCGCTCTGAGAGTAGATTGAAGAGCCGCCACTACGTTGGAATAATTGATTAAAGGTTACGCTACTCGTTGAGCTTTTCGTTGCGCTGTTTGGAATAACAGCAATAAGGCCAGAGCCGTCATAACCAGAGCTCCAATAGGCTGTCAAAAGGGATTCTATAGTGAGAGTTCGGGAACTGGTGTCAGTGTTCTTGACGAACATTAGGTTGGTCGTAAACGGCCCGTATTGAGTGTTATTGTTACTGACCAGAGTAGGGAGGGCACACCCTGCCATGTTGTCTTTAGAGAACATTTCCCTATGAGGTCCTCCCCACTTGTTACTAGCGGCAGAGGTGGAAAGGTAGTTAGGCCACGCTAATCCGCAATGTTGAACACGGGAATTATTATCCTGTCCGTAAGTATAAAAAGAAGTCCAATACGCGGAAGAAGTGAATCCTGAGTGGGGGGTGGTGCCTCTATTATATCTTTTGACGATACAGGGCCAAGAATGGGCGTTACCTGCTCTAGGTTCGGTTTTGATAATAGGAGGCACTAAGTCGGCACTAACGGTTTGACCAGCTAGTGTAGCCTCATTCCTCGAAAGTTGATTTAAAAGTTCGGCTTTCATCTAGTCATTACTCCAAATGTGAATAGCCTGTCGGCGTAGTTGTTTTATTCAGAATTATATCGTTCCAGTAATTCCATGGGCCGACAGAGCCTTGGTCTGGTACACCGCCTTCATAGGCAGCTTTGACAAAATCATTACGGGGCTTGAGCCCTGTGTCTGCAAAAAAGTTAGACAGGTTATTAAAGCCATTTAAATGTTGCCCAATATACTCGCTGTCTACGGAAGTGTAGTACTTCCAGTGAGTAATATTAAAAATCATAGCTACTGTGTTAGCCGGGATTGTAACATTCACATCTGTCGCACTACTGGTGCTACTCGAGCCCCCAGCATTTGTCTCATTAACGTCGGTGTACTTACCATCAACAAGAGTACTGGGAGTAACTACCCAAGTGCTGCACTGGCTGTAAGTACTATAAGCAGAACGAATAACATTCAAAGCGCGGGTTATATCCGACCCTGTAGTGTTCTCCACAGCCATCATACGAATGCCAATATTTGGGTAATCGTAGGTGCTAGTGTTACTGTAGCCTGTCGAGTTACTTGTTTCTTTGTATGCCATTACGTCAAAGTCAGCATGGGTAGCATTACAGGAATCTAATACAGGCCCAACACAAGTAGCGTCATACCAGTCAGTTGTATTGTTCTGGTCCCCTCTACTACGAATTAGACGATAGCCATAGGTGTTTAGGGTGTAAGAGTTGTCACCATTTATATTACTACTGGTCTCCGCCCCATACCCATAAGTATTGTCATACCTTTCCCACACACCAAACAGACTTTGCACCGACCCCGTAGGGGCCGTTGAGGTCGGTACGTTTTCAAGAACTTTTATTCGGTTGTGTAGCCATAAGTCTGTCATGGTGTGCTACCCCTGTCGATTAAACTACTTCGATGTTTGTAATCTGGCCAGTGCCACTATCTACGTTGACTGTGTAAGTCTTAGTGAAAGTCTGGCCACCAATGCTCACATTCTCTTTGAATGAGTCTAGGTTACCGTCGGAATCGTAGGTGATGTTCCAAGTCAACTTACCATTGGATAAGATTGAACTTAGACGACCATCTGAGTCATAAGAGATGTTTGACGAGGTCACAGCACCAGTAAACATTAGGTCTTGGATTTGTGCCTGAGTGTAAGACGCAACATCTTGTGTGTAGTTGCCTAGATTAGTCTCTAAGTTGCTGAAAGCAGTGTCGAATTGTGCTTCGTATTCTACTTGCTCTTTGGCAATATTACCAGCCATTTCGTTCACTTCAGTCAAAATAGAACCCAGAGAGGCATTCACATAAGTAGTGATATCACCCAGCTCTGTGTTGGTGTGTGATTTCAGGGCTGTAGCGATTGACTCAATCTTAGTAGGTATCTCTCTAGCAATAGTGTTAGAGAAAATACTTACATTGGTAGTGAAGTCATCTACTGTATGGTCAGTGAGGATAACACCACTGATCTTAATTGACGCTGTAGTGCCCATCATCCCACTGTGGCTGCCGCAATAGATATGCAACAAGTCAGGTGTATCGCCATCTACAACAATGGTAACAGTGGCGCTAGAGCTACCTGCTGTACCGGAAGCAGTTACACCAGTGGTAAACTCTGAACCAGAAGCGTGTGTACCATTCAGGGTCTCTGAGAACTTGATTGGGTGCCCAGATACACTGGCATTAGATACGTCAAAAACGTAAGTGTTGCCTCGTGCAAAGAACAAGTTAGGGTGCTTAACACCATCGATTTTAATTCGGTTACCTTCGCCTGCGTAGTTAGCGACTGTAACGGTATGGTTGATTGTAGCCATTAGGTTACTCCGTTTTAATTAAGCCGCTGATGCAGCGTAGAAGGTTTCAAGTACAACATCTCCGAAAGATTCCAGAGTGCGTTCTCCAGCAGCAACATCACCATTAATATCAATGTTGTGACTGTCTAAATTCTGAATCTGCCAACGCAGTTCAGACCCTAAAGGAATGCCTGATCCGTATGAAATGGCTCTAGCAACATACATCATGTCGTCTTCGGCCAATGTCTGTGACATTACGGTTCGAGCAGCCCCTACGAGCTTTTCCACTAGAGCGGCATAACCAGTGCTATTGGCATACCCCTCCATGAGTTCGAGTGTTTTAACGCACACGATAAGTTCCCTTACGGTGGGCGTGTCTAGCATGCTGCTTAAAGTAGCAATTGCCTCATCCCCCGCAGATTCTCTGGCTACAAAGTAGGTGAGAGTTTGTGACATTAGATAAGTACCCCTATGAGTGATCCTTGAGCAGCGTCTAGGCTGTTACTGACTAAAGCGGCCTTCTGGCTGGCTATCAGTGCGCTATTAGCGGCGGCTGTTTCAGATGTTCCTGCATTTGTTTCAGACGTTGCGGCGGCAGTCTGACTAGCACTGGCTTTAGCCGCGTAGTGGAGAGCAGAGTAACCAGTCACGCCAGTTGAGATCGTGTACTGGGCATCTTCAGCGTTTATAGCTAGTTTCTGCGCGTCCTCACGATACTGGTCTACGCTGTTAACGCCCAAGCTTAACTGATCTAGAACATACTGTTTGTTAGCCCCGTCAGTACTAGCTACAGGAGTAGCTACGTTGCTAACTACAACACTATTAGCATCTACAGTTCCTGTGAAAGAGCCTGTGTGACTACCTGCGGCGTTGCCTGTTACATTGCCCGTTACAGAGCCAGTGAAAACAGCGTCTGTGCCGTCTATACCGTTCTGTAGTACTACACTGGTAGTATCGTCAGCAAAGACATCACCTACATGGCCACCCGTAGATGTACCTGCAATATTACCCGTGACGTTGCCTGTAAGGTCACCAACAAAAGAGCCTGTGGCTGTTATTGTTGTGCCTGTGACGGCCCTTGGTACACCAGCACCCAAAGTACCTTCTAGGTTAGTTGCATTAGCTGTACCATAAAGATGAAGGTTTCTGAATTCATAGTTAGCTGAGCCAATATCATTGACACCGCTCGTGGTTGGTAACCAGTGGCCCTGTGCATTTAATGCAGCAAGCTCATGCCAGATTGCCGCGCCTGCGGTGTTACTGAGGCACTGAAATGATTTGTTCGTTGTTACGTTTATCCAGACTGACCCTACAGCGTAGCCCTGCGCTCCATCAGCAGTCTGATTAGGGTTACTAGTCTGGTCAAATACGTTCCTTCCCCCAAATCCACCATTGTTAGGTGAAAGGACCCCTGTAACAGAAGTTGCTAGGTTAATCTTAGGCCCATTGCCTACTGACCCATCATGGGAGTGGCCGCCAGTACCAAAGGCGTCTTGTAAGCTGTTAAATTCTGCGTTTAACGGGGGTGCTGTGACGTTCTCTCCATTGAGAATATCAGCAACCGACTGTCTAGTATATCCCGCCATATTTTATCTTCTCCCTGCAACAGAGAACTCGAAAACCATCCCCTGAATTGAATGAGCGCTATTTTCACCGAGTGTTACAAAGGTGACTTTTACTGCGTACCCTGAGCCCTGTATGTCTGTTGTCATAATAGGCTTCTCATTACCGCCGTACTTAATGTTGGTGCCGCCGTAGTTGATATCCCTACCTGCATATACAACAGGTGCTCCTTTAGAGGATTGGGAGTAAGAAGCGGGTTTGGCTGTATCAGTGTCGTCCCAGTCGTAGGCCACAGAGACGTTCATCTCCAATGGGCCCTCTGCTCTAATGAACGTATTCATCCGACGTAGAATTTTACGAACTTCTGTGTCACCAAAATCAAAGTAAGGAGTACTATATATTCCTGTAATACCAGCGCCGTTAAAAGTATCAGTCTGCTCTTGCCGATAAACGCCGCCATTATAATCCCCATGAAGGACATACTCTGTTCGGCCTATGTAGCCAGACGTACAACAAGACGCTCGGATACCTAGTAGCTCACCAAACTCCCACCCCAACTTTTGGTCGGCTGTTCTAAGTCCCCCAATAATACCTGAGCTCTCTGTAATTGCTTCTGAGTCATCCCCAATAAAGTATCGCAATTGAGACTTTGTACGGACCACAACACCAACCAGAACACGGTCTAAATCGTAGTCTGCTGGCATATCTACAAGTAGAGCTTGAATGCTCTTAGAGATGGTCTCTAGTTCAACGTCACCAATACGGCTTGTACCAGCAACGGGGCGTAGACCATCTGGTGCTAGGAATACTAAGTCGCCACCAATCTCCAGTACTGAGTCAGAAGCTATACAACCTACGTTAGTAGTTACCTGATCTAACAAAAACCCTAGTGTAAGGTCTGTAGATACTCTTTTGATGGCGTTACTGCCAAAGACAAATAAGTTGTCCCTAAAGGGTTTGATCTGAACAACGTCAAACCCAGTGTTAAGTTGTCCTGCACCCGCTGCTACAGTAAAGTTGTAGGGGTCTTGTGGGGCACTATGACAGATCACAGCCTGTTGACCGCCGTCACCACCAAAGAATAAGTGGTTCTCAAACACGTCAATTAAAGAGGGTGTATCAACGAGCTGGTCACCGCCAGCATCTGTAGATGTACCCGCACCAGAAACTGTTAGCTCCTGCCAGTTACTCCCATCAAAAATTATTGGTGGGTTAACGCCATCAACAAAAGCAATCTTATTGCCATCACCAAAGTTAAAGGTTGTAAATCGAATTCTATCGACATTAACAAATCCGTTAGCAGAAACGGTAAGTCTTGTGTAACCTGTAACAAGCTTATTCCAGCCTGCGTAAGGGACGTACCTATAAAAACTATAGGTGTTAGCTCCAACATCTTTACGGGCAGCTAACAGGTCAGCATTGTTATAAAGTGTACTTCTAAAAATAGCTAAGCAGAGGACCTTGCCTTCTGCTTCAGACGCTGTACCCACAAACTCAGAGGCGCCATCTAATGGCTGATAACCACTAATTCTACGATAACCGCCGTACAGGCTAGGCTCGTAATTAACTAGACGAGTAGCGGAACCCGGAAAGTTCTCTGCTAGGTCTAGGTGGTTTTCTGTCGAGTTTAGTCCTCCAGACGAGATAACCTTGTATGACTGAATTCTATCAGCCATTAAAAGGCAACCCTATGGTCAGAGATGTACTCGTAGTTGTTTATGTACAGCGTTTGTAGGTTCTTTAGCCCCTGAGCAAACAAAGACTGAGCAACCTGAGCTGCCTCTACGTTGTCCTTAAACATATACATGTGCATCAATGCACCATCCACAACTACGCTAGAGAAGCTCTCAGGCACTCTAGTTTGGTCATCGTAAAGGTTTAAGTCTGCGTAATTCAGGAAATACCTGAAACGTATCTGAAATGTCTTGTCTGGGGAGGGAGTAACACCAAACCCATTACCATGACTTGGAAAAACCATAGTAGGGCGCGATCTTCCTGCTGAATCTGACTCATTGTCATCATCGCGGTACTTATCGTAATATTCGTCGCGGCTTATGTAGTTTAAGTGTTTGAATTCGTTTGAGCCGTTGATGCTCTCAATCACTTGGAAAGAGTTCCAATCAACAACTTTAAAAAAGTTAGGCCAGTCGTACTCTTCTCGGCCAATTTCTAATGTCTGGGTATGCTCAGCAGCATTAAATGGCCACTCGAACTCAGACTGATTAATAGATGCTATAGAAGCTTGAACGGCGTCTTTTACGAGCGCCTGCACACCTCGAGCTGTAGGGAAGTCAGAAGAACTGAGTTCCACCTCGTTTAGGCGTCTTAAAACTCTGTTAGATAGGTCTAGAAAGGTAGCGGGCATCTAAATCACTTTTCAAGAGATAAAAGGTAGGGGGACCCAAAAAGGCCCCCCCTTAACCAAACTACTTATGCTACGTTGTATTCCGCAGTGAATAGGCACTCTGGACGCAGAATCTTGCGACCGAAGAGATTCATGCCACGAACAACATCGGCAAAGGTGTCAGGTGAGCGGAAGCTCTCAGTCTTTGAAATCTGCTGAGCTGTAGCTACTGCTGACTGGTGTCCTGCAACAACAACACCAAAGTTAGCATCAGAGCCGTCTGCGTCAGCAGTACCAGCGCCAGTACCAGCGTATGGGAGGTTGTTAGACTTATAGACTTTGAAGCCTCGGATCAAACCAGATACAACACGTCCGTTACGAAGAACGTCGCCTGCATCCTGACCGCCAGCGAAGTCGTTGTTGATCAACTTGCTGTTCTCATCCATTAGCAACTCGTAGAATACTGGATCAGCTACAAACCAACGATCTTCTGTTGCTACGTTTGCTTGGTCCATCTGACGAGCAATGCGGTTAAGCATGGCTAGTGGAGAAGTGATTGCACCTGAACCGCCGCCCGCTGCCAAAGGCAGAGAGTTACCAGCAGTTCCACCGAAGGTAGCTGCGTCAATCTTGTTAGCTACCAACAGTTCGTCAGCACCAGCAGCCGCGTCGGCTTTGGTACCAGCAGGAGCTGTACGAGCAGCCCAAGAAGAACCGCCCCAGTCGTAACCAGCTAAGTAGCCTAATACGTTCTGGTCGAAAGCGTCCTTCAGCTTGTATGCTGCATTGTCTGTAGCAAGGCTGATGAAGTTATGGTGAGAGTGTTGAGTCTCAATGTCGTCAACTTGGAACTGGAACGCATTCGCCTGATCAATGACCAGAGAGAAATCAGTGTCAGCCAAGTCCTGAGAAGTCATGGCAGTGCCACGCTTGTAGTCAGAGACAGTGATTGTTGGCTCTTTCATGATGCGAACTGAATCGCCCATTGAACCAATTTCGCCCATGTAGTCAGTGTTAGTGATACCTTCTACGATGGACTCTTTGCGCAGAGCTAACTGCACTTTTTTGCTATAAATTACCGGCGAAAAGTTGCCGTTGGGTAGGTTTGAGTAACCTGATGCTTTTGGAAATGCCATGAGTAGTTCTCCTAGTGGCGTTAGACAAAGTCCCAGAGCGGGACGAGGTTAAAACCAGAAGACGACTGCGAAGTGGCTGTTTCAGCTACAGGGTGCATGAGAGCGTGGAGAGGGTTGATCGACACCTCTTCCGTACCATCACGGGCCTAGCTAAACTGGTGGACTTATCGTCAAAACTTCTGTTGGGGTGCAATTTGTAAGAGTAGGCTGTAAGCGGTCTTACTATGCTCCTGAGTCGGAGCGAGAGAGAAACCCCCTATAAAGGGGTCTTTCTATGGTAGAATTATATCATTCAATAGAGGGTTTCTCAAGAGCTATTATCTGGCTGCGCCAGAAAGATCATATACAAAAGAACCCTTTTGCATGGAATCCATAATAGCATCCTCATTCTGCTCATACTCAGAACTGGTCATTTTTGATACTTGGCTCTCGGTAAACCTAGCCTGCCCCTTTCCTGCTGGTGCAGAGGAGCTAGATCGAGACACTGCTTGAGCTGCCCCTGTAGCCCCAGAAGGTCTACGCCTACCTGCTGTATCAACTTTATACAGGTCAATAGCACGACTGGCTGCCATTGCGTCTGTAGAGTTCTTGTAAAGAGAGTCCTGTACCCACTGGGGCTGTACAGTGACCCAATCGTGAAACCCTTTAGAGTTTCGTATTTTATCGAAGTCAGGATGGAGCTTTCGCAGATGGTGCTCTGCTTTCTCCTTATCCATCTTAGCTTCCATTTTCTCCAGACTAGCTATCTTCTTCTCACCAATCTCTAGGACCTCGTTCGCTCGTTTCTGAGCAATCGTGTCAATGATCTTGGCAACTTCAGGATAGCGCCCACTCCACTCAGCAATCTCTTTGTCCGTCTTGGGGAACTTAATCTGCCCTCGAGTAGCGTCGTCGAGTTGTCCTTTAAGGGAGTCAATCTCAGTGTCTTTCTGGGATTGTATGGTCTGAAGATGGCGACGTAAGTCACCGTATCTTTTCTTGAATGAAGCTTCATCGGGGTCTGCTGGAAGTTCGTCTGGCAACTCCACTGGGTCTATACTTTTCTCCAGCTGATTTATTTCATTCTCTAATTGGTCCGTTTGAGAACCACGGTATTTAGCCATAATAATTTTCTCTAGTTTGGGGGCCTTTCAGGGGTAGCCCAAAATTTAAGCCCTACAGTTTTTGACCACCTTTCGTTGGGTATGACTCCACTCCCTCAGAATCCTCATCAAGAGGATACTTTTCTTCAACTACTATTACTTGTGCTCTTGGCGCTTCAGGATAGTCTTCATCATCTCCTGAATCTTCTTCGCTATAATCTTCGTCCATTCCCATACAAACAGGGCAATTTTCATCGCCACAACCATACATATCGTCAAGGCCGTCTTCACATATGGCGCAACCTTCTTCGCCACATCCACAATCTTCTTCATCATATCCATTCTCTTCATCCCCCTTTATTTGACCCATCTCATGCATCATCATCAGGCCCATCTTGGCCTCTTGGTGCATGTCCATGTATCGCTTTAATCCAAACCATCTGACCACGTCGTTAGGAACAACAAATTCACCTTCAGACAACGCAGCAGGGATATCATCTCGTACATTTTCCGCAGAAGAGCCAATAGGTATGGGGTTACCAGAAACAGGATCAGTGCCTACTGTGTTATCAGGACCCATAAGGCCCATAGCCATACCACCATGAAACATGCTGATGAGCTCTGGTTTAGTCCTGTCCTCTTCAGGCTGAGCACTTTCGGAAGCAGGAAGTCTATTACTAGACATCTCTTCTCTAGCTACGCGCTCTGCTGGAGTACTAATAATTTCATCTGTCTCAGCCGCTGTTCTAGAAGAAGTATCCAGCTCTTCTTGTGTGCTACTATCCAAAACAGTTTCTTCTACTTTACCGCGCTGTACTGTACCGCCCTTGTTCATTTCGTTATACCTCACTTCACTAGGAAGCTCTGCGCCGTCTGATGCATTCAGGGGCTCTGGTGCTTCTGATTTTTTGTAGTATTTGACGCCTTTTGCATAAACTCGATCACCTACCACAGTGGCTACTTCCGCACCCTTGACTGCCTGTCCTGTTTTCATGTCTATGAATAGGTGATGCGCTTTGGGGTTAAACCCAATCTCAATGACGCCCTCACCGCCTTTAGAGATAACATTCTCTGAAGAGGCGAGTTTCCCATCAACTGACATAGCCGGGAACTTGTTCTTGGCTTCTGGTACATCCATGCCACCTATCTTAGCGGCAATTCCCTGACGGCCCTTTTGACTGACACTAAAAGTAACATCGGTGACAGTAGCGTGGGGGACGTAGGATAAAGCTGATCCGTTATAATTCTTGTCGTGCAGAGTTTGGAGCTTATCCATACCAGCGGGAGCATCTGGTATTTTTGAATTTAGGTTTAGGCGAATACCTACCTGTCGTCCCTGTTCCACTGCGGCGTTTATGAGAGCATTTGCTTTAGTAGTCCCAGCTGTCGCAAATTCAGCCAATTCATCCAGCTTGTCCATTGCTTCTGCGCCATAGTTCTTTAAGAACTTGCCGTCTGTCAGTGCCTCATTAACACCTACGCCCAGCGCTTTAACGCCTTTTGCTACAGGCTTTCCTATAAGAGGCACGGTGCCAAGAAGAGTGGCAAATCCATTGATGCCTGCGCTGACGTAGTCACCCTCGTTATAGGAATCTACTGTGTCTGCTACGCCTGTAGCGTCTCCTGTTACAGGAAACCAATCTGCCGCAGCCATTAATTTCTTAGAGCGATATACATCATCTCTCTCGCCACCCATGAAGTCGGCAAGCTTTTGCTGGATACTGTCTCTTAGGTTGGGCTCATAAGGCTCTATGGAGCCTACGTCTGCTCTTGCCTCAGAAGGCATAAGTGCAGAGGCCCCTACAGCAGTGGCGGCAGAGCCAGCTAATATGTTTTTGCTTGCAGGGTTTTTGTGCTCAGCAAAAATTGATCTCAAGTCTTTGGGATCAAATATGTTTATTTCTGGGGCGCCACCGCCTACCTCTATGCCTGTATACCCCTGACCCTGAAGTATTTTATTTCTTTCTTCTTTCCATTTCTGAGAGGTAAACTCGCCTTTTTCTCGGAGCATTGTTCTAGCTTGTTCGCTGGCTAAATCTCTTTCTGGTCCAGAAGCAAGTGGGCCCCTTACGTTTACTGGGATGACATTGGCATTCCCGCTAGTCAAGTCTACATACTTCTCGCCGTACTGAGGGTCATCCGATAGGTACACCCCCGAACCAAGTTTACCTTTTTCGGAAGGAATAAATTCATCTATCTCTTCAGCCTCCGTCCAGTGATAAAGCTGACGGTCCATTTCAAAGTTGTCATTAACACCACGATCTACGCGGGACATTAATCCTGATCCCAGCTCTGCAATTTTGTCTGTGAGTGCGCTCATCAATTACCCTAGAAGTTTTTTCCAGTTCTCTACTGGTGGTAAACCAAACTCATGCTTATCCGCTGATTTAAGCGTCATAAGAACGTCCATAGTTATGCTGTATCTTGGTGACTCTGCCTTGTTAGGTGCAGTCCTATGCCCCGTCTTAGAGGGGAAGATAATCATTAAGTCATTCGCCACAGTAAGAGCTGTCTCTGAAGCACTATGTGGATTAGACAAAGACACCATACGTTGAGAATATTGCTCTGGTCTAAACAAACCAGCAAACAGCTCATTCTGATGGTTGTCCGTTGCTAGGTGAAAAGCCCCTGAACCTTCAGGGACCTCTGGATAGTACACTACGCTAATATGAGAGCAGTCGTGTCGGTGATACTCTACTGTACGCCCTCTAGTCTGCTTAACAGCCCAACTTCTAGTGAACCAATAATCATACTGATCTGGGCTTATGCCTATAGCTGTGTTGTATTCAATCAAAGCCTCACGAACTACTGATATAAGCGGAGCGTAAAGGGGGTTGTTGTGTAGGCAGTGATAGCCATTAACATCGCCAGTCCAAGAAGAGACATCATCTGAGTAGCCTGTGGCTTCTACAGCCGCATCTACATCCTTTACCATGTCCTCTCTAAGCTCTGGTTCTAATCCAGCCATCCTAGAGTACACGCTAAGAGGGAAGAAGGTACTTAGTTGTCCCTTCATTCAGCAGACTCTCGTATAGACTCCTTTAGGTGCTCCCATCGACGTAACTCGGAAATGGCTCCCTGTATCTGGTAGATACGGATAGTGTCTGTGGTCTTCTCTAGATTCTTGAGGTGCCCCTTTATCTTCTCTTCGATAAGGGCCTGCAACCTGTCGTAAGTCTCTTTCTCGTTAACGAGTAGAAGAAGGTACCTTGCTAATTCTTTTTCCATTAGATGCCCGGTGGTAGTTCTTCAGGAAGTGGTGGGGGTGCGCCCTCTGGGCCGCCACCTGTAAATCCTTCTGCGCCCGGAGGCGGTGCGCTACCGGGAGCTATGTTGCCGCCGCCAGTACCTGTCGGGTCTGCTGGGTTTGGTGCCCCTCCCATCATAGCTGCCTGCTCAGCCTGTGGCTGTGCCGCCTGTAGCTCTGCCATGAACTTAGCTTGGATTGCTGCCTGACGAGGGTCGTTAAGTATCTTGTCCTCATCTAGGTCCATAGATGTAGCAAGCTCTCTAAGGATGTAATCAAATCGTACAAACGGAGCCATAGTTGGGTTGGCCGCCATCTGCATAAACTGTAGTAAGCGCTGGGACCTAATCTCATTTCTCATCAAAGACTCAGTGCCTTTAGAGATAACTTCTAAGTCACCTAGCAATTCTTTGGAGAAGTTGAACTGCATGTTAAATGCAAACAGGGACTTTCCTAATGGGCCAAGTAGATAGTCATCAATATTCTTCACTACGGCCTTAATGTTGTTAGCCGCAGCAGACATTAACATAGACATACCACTCGCAGTACGGCCTGTAGACATTACGCCTGTGCTACCGTGTGCATAGGAAGGCATGCCTGTGCTTTCGTCTGACAATTGTCGCGCCTTATCGAACATCATTAGAAGTTCTTGTGACACGTTAGGGAACTTAGTTCCAAAGATAGCTTGTCCCGGTGCTCCCGCCTGACGGCGAAATACCTTGCCCGGATAAACATCCATAGACTGGCCCGGAACTAAATTAGTCTCGTCTATCTCAATAAGCAGATTACCTGATAGCGCGGCATTATCTACAGCCATACGCATAAAGCCATTCATTAGTAGTTGCGTGTCAGCCATGTTCTCTGCAATGCCCACACCAAAGAAGCTGTAAGGATTAGCTTCGTAGGGGGCAGAGTGATAAGGAATACGGGCAGGTACAAAGGGGTTAAGGACTAGACGTAGAGTCTGGCCATTACAGACCCAAGCGTTAACCTGAACCTCATCTGAGCCATCAAACTCTTCTGGCATATCAATACCAGCTTGCTCTGCGATCTCGGCATCTAACACACCCCAGAACTCCAGAACCTCATAGCGCTCAGTCTCAGTTCGAGAGCTGTTGTCTTCTAAAATTGTTTCCCAGTACTCGGACTCGTAGTCTGGCCCCAGAGCGATAGCCTCTTCAATAGACTCCTCTCTAAACATGGGACGCCTTTTTAGTGCGCGTAGTTGGCTACGGCTCATGCGGTGGCGATGTACTATGTACTCAGCTTCCGACATAGATCGAGCTTCTGGGTCTGGGTAAAAGTCCCAAACGCTACAATGCTCAACCTTGGCAATCGTCTCAAATAAAGGCTCGTATTCTCCCTCTTCGTTCCACTTAGGATATTCCTTGTCAAATGCAAACGGACCTTTGATTACGCCGTGTCCAAACAACGCCATCTCGAAAGCCATAGACCGCAGATGGGTAGAACCTTCACTCTCTTCCAGCTGATCGTGGATAATCTTTTCCATGAGCTTAGCTGCTTGTTTAGCTGGCTCAAAAATAATTGCGCCGGGATTACCCGAGTCACCTTCACCTAGCTGGTCTTTAATAGGCTTTAGGCGATCTGAGTAAGGGCCTGCTAGGTCAATTAATTCTTTGCGCTTTACTGTAGACTTCTTAGGCTCCTCAGACATCTCTTCTGGCTTGTCTTGAGTGTCAAAGTTTACTGCGTCTACTCCACCTTTAACAACAGGGGTAGGCTCTACACCAATTGGGAATTTGCCGCCTGCAAACAGAACGTCAGATATTTGGGCGTAGGCTGCTAATACTTTTGTCTTAGTAATTTTTACGAATGCTTGGCTTTTCTCTGACTCATTAAATTTTACGTCAGGCCCATACAGGCCACGATAATTACGGTAGTTCTTTAGCCAGCGATCCTCATCCTCACGTCGGGAATCTTTAGAGCGGGTAAAACGTGTGTTAATCCACGCAACTAAATCAGAGAACTCTCGGTTCTCGGCGGCCACATCTTTGCCCTCTTCTGCATGGAATATAGGCTGAGAAGTCGCGTCGAGGTTCATATCGTCTGGGGGATTAACTAGAGCCATGTATTAGTATCCAAATGTGGAGTCGCTAGGGACGTAATGAGAAGTTTGGTTTGGCATCGAGTCAAACATTGAGCCTGAGCTAGGACGAGACATAATAGCGTATCTTACGCTGTCGTATGCGTGGTCGCTTTTAAATCTAGCGTCGATGTCATCTGTACCTTTAGGGTTACTTGGTATGACTGGTAGATCAGCAATAATCTGTCGGCAGGTATCAAAAAATACGAGACCCGCTAATTCAGTGTCGGGGTCCACCTTTAATAATTCATGTAGCCTGTTTTTACCTGCAACTCGTGCCCCAGCTGTTCTATCACTAGGGCGCCAGCGGCATCCCATAGTAATCATTTCTTCAGCTATGGATGGGCCAATCTGCCCTCGGTTGTGCCAACAAGATGAGTCTAATATCCCATACTGCATTCTCTCGCCGTCTTCGGCTTCGATTACAGCTTTTGCTAGATCACGACCAGTATGCTTAGTTAAATATAACTCCCTATAGCATATCAAAGTTTCATAACTAGGGTCAATAGCAAACCAGTGAACTGCACTATAGCTTGAGTACCCATAGTCACAACTTCGGAAACGTCTCCAGTCATGGGGTATATCAAATGGCTCTACTACATGGTCCTTCAATCTAAACTCTGGGAATGCCGCACCTTCAGCAATTCCCCAGTCACCTTCTAGTAATTGGCGACGTTGCATCTCAGGCAGAGATAACAAGTTAGCTTCGTACTGACCGTCTCCAGACAAGTACGGATTATCGTATAAACTTGCTGGTATAAACCGTCTGTAGAACAGAGGTTGCCCAGCCTTGTCAGATGTCTCTGGGTAGACCATAGGGTCACCCGTCTCTAAATCAGTCGCCGCAAACGCCTTGTTAGGAGATGCGGGATCGATAAACATTCTCTTAACCCACTGGTGACCGGGGCCTCCGGGGTTAGTTGTTGCCCGCATAAAGATTGGCAACGAGGGGTCTGTAGTTCTTAAACGAGACCTCATGTAGTTCCATGCAAAGGGGGTGCTGTGCTGCGTGAGCTCATCAAACCCTACATACGAGAATGCCTGTCCCTGATAACGTAGAACGTCTTCATCACGCTCTAGGTAAGTGAGCCATAACCTAGCGCCGCTAGGGAATACCCACTGAGACTTTTTCTCTTGCCACTTAGCTCCTTTAAATGCCTTGGGGTATATCTCCTGCGTCTTCCATATAATCTCACGCAATTCGTCTGTGGTACGACGTAGAACTAGACCATTGAAGTTTGGGTTGTGGAAGTAGCGCATCGGGTCTGCAATAAGAGCCATAGTCTTACCGCCACCAGCACTGCCTCCGTACAACACCTCACGCTCACTGGCCGCTAGGAACTCTGTCTGCGGGCCTTCGTTAGGCTTAAATATTACTTCCTGCTCTACGGGAGATGCAGAGAAGTCCAGAGATGATGAGAAGTCCTCTACCGTAGACGGTGTATCAGGATCATCAACATGGTTCTTAATCTTCTTCTCAGCCACTGTCAGGCTACGACGTGCTCCCGCTAACTTCTTGCGGAGCTGTGCTTCTTGTTTCTTTTCTTTAGTCTTAGGTGAGCGTTTCTTTTTGCTCTTAGCTAATTGCTTTACGCGATCAGTCTGGTTCTCACCTTGGCGCTTCTCTTTCCAAATCTTAGATAGACCTTGGTGTGAGATTTTACGGCCTGCCTTTTCAGATAACCAAGTAGCAGTGTTCCGTAGAGAATTACCATTGTCCAAATATGACAAAGCCTCCTCAAGTACGGGTATGATCTCAGGATCAGGTACAAGTACTAAGGGGTCTTCTTCGCTGGCCATGTAGCCATAGGCTATACGAGCAGTCTTGTTAGGTCGGGACTTATTAGTCCAGATCGTCTGGGTCATCGGCTACCTTCTTAGGTGGCATAATAAAGATACCCCCCTCTGGACCCGTGACTTGAATCTGCTCTCTCTTAACTAAACCTGTACGATCCAAAATTTCCCGCGCTGCTGATACAGCGTTTCTAGCTCCCATAGCTGACGGATCGTCCAACACACCGATAATGCCAAAGGCGGCTTTAGGTGCATTGAGGGCAAGCAAAGTAGAACTGCGTTCTATGATTTCGTCTTTTAGAGGCCCTACGACCTCGCTAATTCTTGTGTTTGCAGAATATCCCGCCACATCCATAGCTGCACGGATATTACCTCGCGCTGGGCCAGTAAGGGCGTCTAAGAAAACTTCCTGCATCTCAGTTAATTTTTTAGTCTCTTCACTCATGAAAGATTACTCTTTAGGACCCAAAATATGCTACCCACTCCCGCAGTTAACACAATCCAGAATACCCTCTCAAAAAATCTAAGAAAGTGTCCTCGACCTTGTGATATCTCTTCCAACTCTTCCACCCTATCGTTTAATTTTTTCTGGTAGCTGTCGTATGATTCCATACGCTTAAACAGCGTCACCATCCTCTCTTCCATTCTAGCCATAGACACTATTGCATCTGATAACTTGTCTAGTTTGGCCTCGATACGACCTAGACGCAATTCGTCTTTGTCCATGAACTAATCCCGCATTTTGTTGTGGTTAAATTACAGGATTAAATCCTAACATTCCTGTTCCGTAGAATGCAGCACCCCCAAGACTAATCAGGACAATGGTCCCCATTACAGTCTTGACTAGTTCGTCTCGTTTAGTGATAGCGCGGTTTCTAGCCAGACGTTCTTTCTCTAGCTTAGACTTATGCTCCATTACGGACTTATGCTGTATGTTAAGCATGTCTCTCCATACATCTCGGGGAGTATGCTTCTTCAGTTCCTTCTCTTTATTTCTTATTTCCGCTTTAGCCCAAGCGAGTTCAAGACACTCTTCTTGGGTCAGGATGTGATCACCCTCTTTCTGCTTATGCTCGATAGTCTCTACGGCAACCTTACTTTCGGTTAGCGCAGTAAAAAGACCCGATATACCCTTGAGGTGGCCCGAGCTTTCTTTGACGGTTTTTATCCCGTCGTTCAACGTCTTGAGTGTAGATATTAGTAACGATAATTCAGCAAGCATACTTACGACCCCGTCTCGTGCTTTACTTCCTTTTCTTGGGGGTCTTTTTCTTAGCTTTTGTTGCTACGCCACCCTTATTCATTTTTCCCGCCTGCAAGTCCTTATAAGTCTTGCTGGATATGGTACTCTTCTTTTTACTTCTGCTAGTACCCGCTTTCTTACGGGCATTCATGTTTTTAAGTAGTGACATGTGACTCCCAGACTATTTTGTGGATTTAGCACCCTTACACTTCCAACGCTTCCGAGATAATCGTAAGGGGGAGTTAGGGTCTTTGGCTGCTTTAGGGTGCTTCTTCATCTGTCCCATAGAACGAGCGCAGTAAGCATCACCTTTGTTGGTGCCCGGTTGTACGCGCCTCTTACCATCCTTAGTCTTACCAGCCTGCCCGTAGCAGACCTTCTTACCAGCCTTAGTAGTCTTGCACTTAGCCTTGCCCTTTGGATTAGCGACGACGTGCTCCTTTACCAGAACCTCGAGAATACATTGGAGCTTTTTTAGAAGTAGGCTTGGAAGTTCCACCTGTCTTAGGTTTTGGTCCTGACTTTGGCCCTTGGGTGCTTGATTTGGTCTTCTTCTGTGGCTTAGGGGTTTTCTTAGGGCTAGTGCCACTATCGTCATACGGGGCTTTCCCTTTAGGCTTACCCGAATTTAATGGTGGAGGATTGCCCTTGGTAGGATGATTAGGTCCCTTTGGTTTAGGTGCCCGCTTGGGAGCTTGATCAAACTTTTTCCTAGCATTTGGACGAGAGGGGTTCTTTGGCTTATCTTTCAGTACACCGCCTCTAGAGTAACCCGAGCTAGGCTCTTTCATATCGTCAACCTTAATCCCGTTGCCCGATACGGACATGTAGCCGCCAGAAGCAGCCTTAACAGACGCACCACAATTAGCCTTAGTTGTTTTTGCATTCTTGTATTTCATATAAAAAGTTACCTTTTAGATTCAAGTTCCTCAGCAAGTCGGTAAACTTCACTGGGGTTCTCTTTAGTACGAGAAGGAGTGTCTGAGCCGTAAAAGTCGTCATACCCAGTAAATATCTGGGCATACTTCTTAGCTTGGCGGGGAGTAATAAGCTTCTCCTCTACAAGGTACTGTCGGACTTTCTCCAACGAGAGCCTTATTCCCGTGTTCTTTTCAATTGCAGCACGGATGTAATGGAGGTTTATTGAGTATGTTTGTTTGGAAATAGTCATAGGTTTGACTTAGTGTAGTTATATCATGGGGGTGGTATTAGTGTCAACAGAAAGGGATTTTACTAGACAAACAGTTAAATCCATGCTAAAATCCAGTTGTTGGCTGGGGGGTTATATATAGAGGTAGACCCGATATTACTTCTTCTTGCTCCAATCAATAGCATCATAACCATCACCAAACGCCTTGCGCGTATCTGACGTAGACTTACGAGCCTTATCACCTTTACCCCCCTCTGATAGGGGTATGCTCTTGTCACTACTGGGGTTAACTGTCTTATCTGGGGCCATGCTCATGGCTATCCCTCTAGCATCTTATGAATATCGTCTTCAGCTACTCCTGTAGAGTAGGCTAGAAGGCGTACTTGCTCTTCTACTGAAGAATCCTGCTTTAATCTGTTCGCTTTCTGCGAGATTATCCTTACATTACCCTTCACATAGCCCTCTTCTGGGGTCATTCGATCAATAGACGGGCTAAAGTTTGATCCTCCATGCCCTTTCTTGAAATAGTCTATATCTATACCCAATACGGGGCACTTTAAGGGGAATGGTGCTAAGTCATCCAAGGTAAAGTCAAAATTAAGGTTAGTCTTCTCGCACTTATGGCGAATTACGTTATAAGTCTGCGTTAATTTGAGCCTGATGTACTGCTCCATAAGATCAGACTTAGATATCTTGTCCAGCTCATGGCTGAAATACATTTCATTAGCCATATCAGTGGTAGCTACCGTCTGGATTGTCTATGTCATCGAACATACAGGCTTGATTGCCCATAATAATGTCCTCTAAAGCCTCCGCTGAGGAGATAATACCTTCAGCTATACGCCGTAGCTCATGGCCTACAACATACATCTGTCCAAAACCTTCTCTAGAGAGGTCTTCAGAGTAGTATTCCATGATGCTTTCGAGCAACTCTTCAATGCTAGTGCG
>Ga0315320_10000790_pt1 | contig 26013 bp, 21 predicted proteins | sample M140m21515metaG_FD_203458 | JGI IMG/M metagenome (GOLD analysis project Ga0315320, IMG submission 203458) | Ammonia-oxidizing marine archaeal communities from Monterey Bay, California, United States - M1 40m 21515 | ecosystem: Environmental > Aquatic > Marine > Coastal | place: USA: California... | reverse complement strand
TCAAAGCTAAACCCGGTAGCGTCACGCCGCAGCGTGCGCATTTGATCGATTACATGGCGACTTGTATCGACCTCGCGGGCACCGAATACCCGAAGTCCTGGCCGGGGATTGAGCTGGAGCCGTTGCAGGGGAAGTCACTGAAACCGATTTTTGAGGGTGAGACACGCAAGCCACACGACAGCCTGTTTTTCCGATACAATACCAACCGCGCGCTCATTCAGGGGGATTGGAAAATCGTAACCCACAGAGCATCGCGGTGGGAGCTCTACAACATCGTCAAGGACGGCACGGAAATGAACAACCTCGCCGCGCAGCATCCTGAAAAAGTCAAGGTGCTCTCTACGCTGTGGCACAAGCTCGCCAAGGATCAAGGGCGTCTCAAAGGTAAGTCCGCTGCTCAGGTTTCAGAAAAAACTCCACCGCTGTTGAAAAAGTCTGGCGTGCCAGCTAATTCGGCAGGCAACAAAGGAGGCAAAGGAAGGAAGCGCAGCTAACTACACAGCATGTAGTCAAGCACCTCCGCCGCTGAAAAAGATGTTTTTTCAGAGTTTGTCAGTTGATTGATCGTTGACAGGTCCGCTCCGCAGGTGACCAGTGGGAGTTCTTCCTCGATGGTGTCGCTACCTTTTTTCTTGCGCAGTTGGCCCATGCCGATGTTAGCCATGAGGCTGTTGCAGAGGCATTTGCGGCCCTCGGTTTCCTTCAGATAGCCACCTTTGCGTACGAAAGTTTCAGGGTCCTCAGATCGGCAGCGCCAGCCGAGGCTGCCGTCGGTTTTTTCATAGGCCTCACGAAGATATCCTAAGTCACACTGGCGGCAGCGGTCCGCATAGATCTCGGGTTCCGACAGAGTGTCGGGAATAGAGAGCACTTGAAACGGGAATCCTGTGGGTGACGCCACGGGGTCACGGAAAACCTTCGGGCTCTCGTGCTGACACTGCTCGATGGTGCTGCGCTTGAGATCAGCTCGCAGGCCGGACTCATTGCTAAAAGCGAAGATGGTTCCGAGCTGCACACCCTCGGCACCTGCTGCGCGTGCCTCAGAAATCCTCTCTGGTGTGGCATAGGAGCCGGCCAGCCAGAACGGCTTGCCGAGCGCCTTGATGGCGTCGAAATTGATGGCATCTCTAGGTCCGTATATCGGCTCACCCGCGTCGTTGAGCTGGGTCTTGCCGCGTGGTGGTGCGTTGTGGCCGCCTGCCGATGGTTCCTCGATGATGAGTCCATCGACGATGCCGCCTGATTTTTTTACCATGACGGATGCTAGGGTGACCGATGAGACGATGGGGAAAAAGAGTGGCCGTTTCGCGGGTATGATGTCCTCGGAGAGTATTCCCCTAGGATCGAATGAAAGCTTGTGCGTCACCCCCTTGGTAGCACCATGCACATGGACGGCGAAGTCAACGGGCTCACAGCAGCACAGGCCATCGATCACCTTGGGGATCTCAATCGGGATACCGGCCCCTACGATCACGACATCGACTCCCGCCAGCATGGCACCGTACATACCCGCTAGAATCGGGGTCTGGATCTTTTGCAGGAAATTGATGCCCACCATGCCGTCGTGGCCTTCCTTGGCGAGCCAGACCTCGGCGAAGTTGGAAACCATGAGCAGCTGTTCTGTGGAGCGGCTTGGCTTGTCCCCGACCATCGGCTTGGCCGCGTAGGGTTGATCGGCGGGTTTGCCTCCCTCGATGTAGTAGCGGTCGAGGATTTTCTGCACAACGTCCTGATCCGGAAAAGCTGCCAGAGCGCGGCGTATGTAGCCCTTGGGGTCACCCAGTTGTAGCACCCGGATCATGACTAGGTCTATGGCGGTGCTGGATACCACACCGAGCTGCCCTTGTGAGGAAACAGAGCGTGCGAGCTGCCAGCTGGAGATGGCGATGCCCATGCCGCCTTGGATGATTTTTGGAAAGTTCATTTGGGATTAGACTGTGGAGAGCGAGCCACAGCATGCGAGTTTAATTCATGAGCTGATTGTGCTTTATCACACGCGTATCCTACTTTGGACGGGCGCTGCAGGGCGATTATGTGGGGGGGTGTTTCAGATACACAGCCACCACTGTGTAGGTGGTGGTAGGAACAAGTGATTGCAATATATTACCACTAGCTTACGTATCAGCGGGATCAAAATAAGCCGATAATTTCAATGACTATCACACCATATTTCGTTCGCTTGGTTCCAATGGTTTTACTATGTGTTACCGGTGATTCTCATGCTCAACAGAGTAAGCCTGGAAAGAAGCCGGCAGCAGAATACACCGTGACGCAGTGGGCGAGCGACCCTGCGATTGCAAGAGGGGTTGCCATTTCAGTGAGTGATCGTGGTGCCGCCTATGTGACGACCGCTTTCCGCCGAAAGCAATCGAGCCTCGATATCCGCAGGATTCAAAACTGGGTCAAGACGGACCTGTCGTTTACTTCAGTAGAGGATAGGCGCGCTCATTACCGGGCAAATATAGGTGATTTGCGAGGGGTGCCTGATCGAGATAAGAATGGAGTGAGTGACTGGAAAGACCTTACAGTTCAAAAGGATGGCGTGGTTCAGGTTGTCGACAAGGATGGCGATGGTAGTGCGGACCAGTTTAAAGTTGTGGATACCTACAGTAGCGAAGTGACTGGGATTCCTGCGGGTGTTTTGGCAGTGGGTTCGGATTTATTTGTCGCGGCAGAGCCGGAGTTTTTCCGTTATGTTGATGGGGATGGTGATGGTTTGACGGAGAAGCGACAGAAAATAGCGGATGGGTTACAAGTTCACATCGGTCAGGGTGGTCATAACCTCAGCGGCGTGACACTGGGGCCGGATGGGCGGGTGTATATTTCTCTGGGTGACAAGGGCCACTCGGTCAAAACGAAGGAGGGTAAAGTATACCATAACCCCAACAGCGGAGCGATTTTTCGTTGTGAACTGGATGGTTCTAACTTTGAGCGATTTTCACTCGGCCAGCGCAATGCGCAGGAGCTTGCCTTTGATGCCTGCGGTAATTTACTCAGTATGGATAACGATGGTGATTACCCCGGTGAAATGGAAAGGGCGCTGTATATCACGGAAGGCAGTGACCACGGTTGGCGGTTGAACTGGCAGTGGCTCGGTAAGCAAGACTTCACGAAGATTAGTGGCACCAAACCCTACAACCCATGGATGCAAGAACAGCTCTTTTTGCCGGATCACAAGAACCATGCCGCCTACCTCACACCTACGATCGGGAACTTCGGCCCCGGCCCCTGTGGCTTTACCGCGAACCCCGGCACAGCACTCAGTGAATCGTTTTCTGACAAGTTTTTCATGACGAATAATAAGAGCGAAGTCCGCGTGTTTTCGTTCAGCCCCAAGGGTGCCTCGTTTGCGTTTTCAGAACATGAAAAAATCCCGGGAGGTAATGCAAACACGGGATTAGCCGTCGGGCCAGACGGTGCGCTTTACGCCGCCAGCTATAAAGGCGACAAGGTAAAGAGGGGCGACGCTGGAGCGATCTACCGATTCGACGTCGCTGAGAAATACCGGCACCCACTGCGTGCGGAGACACAACGCATCCTACAAGGAAATGCGCAAGCCGTCAGTGCCGATGTTCTCTCTGTCTGGTTGGGTCACGCCGATCAGAGAGTGCGACTCAAGGCACAGTTCGAGCTGGTAAGTCGTGGTGACCAGGGCATGTCTGTGTTTGTTGATCAGGCGAAAAATGCTACAGCACGATTTGCCCAGCTGCATGCGATCTGGGGTATCGGGCAAGCGGCTAGGAAAAAGCCAGTATTGCTCAAGCACCTCGCTCCCTTTTGGAAATCATCCGAGCCAGAAGTCGTTTGTCAGCTCGCTAAGGTTACGGGTGATGTGGGAGTCGGATCAGAGCTTTACAGAGACGAGTTGCTCTCAGGCTTGCAAAACCCATCCCTTCGCGTGCAATTTTTCTCTGCTATTGCGCTTGGCAAATGCAGGGAGAAATCCGCGGCGTCAGAGCTAGTTGCTCAGCTCGCTGGGGACGCCGCTGCATCGGACGCTTATCTGCGCCACGCCTTGTCGATGGGTCTTGGAGGCACGATGTCGCCTGAGGAACTAGCCGAGCTCTCTAAGCACAACAATGTTCAAGTCAGGCTCGGCGCTATCGTTGCTCTCAGGAGATTGAAGGCGGCGGAAGTGCGTGCTTTCCTGAACGATGGTGACGAACGCGTGCTGCTGGAAGCTGCCCGTGTCATCCATGACGACCTCTCGATTCCTGCTGCGCTGCCAGATCTTGCCAAGGTTCTCAATCGCACCGGCTTAAAAAACGAAGCTCTCCTCCGCCGCGCGGTGAATGCAGCATTCAGAACCGGCATGCATGAGGAGCTGGAAATTCTATCCCGTTTTCTTCAATCGAACAAAGACGCGTCAGCTGATATCCGAGCTCTCGCCCTCGCCTCGATTCTCTGGTGGTCGGCTCCGCCCGTTCTTGATCCTGTCGAAGGAAGATACAGGAAAATGAAACCCCGCGACCCTGCCTCGGCGGATGCTGTGGTAAAGCAGTTGTGCCCTATAACTCTGAGTGACGAGCGACTGACTCAGGTTCTTCTCAGGGGAGTCATTCATCTGAAAAACAAGCACTGGTTAGAAGGCGCGCATCAGAAGTTTGTCAACTGGGCACCCACGACCCAATCTCTTTTTCTGAACGCCCTCGATCAAGTAAATGATCCCGGACTGAAAAAATATGTCGTGCTAGCACTTTCATCGAAACATTCGGAAGTGCGGGAAACAGCCCGTGGCTATGCAAAAAAAGCGGGTATCCCGGTCGTCGATCTTCTCGTGGCCATTCTCAATGACCCCAAGTCAAGCGGGCAGGGTAAAGCAGTCATTGATCTCGCTAAGCTGACCAACAACCAAGACGCAACCGCACACTTCAATACCCTGCTGGCAAAATACAAGGCGGGTAAGATGCCGAAGGAATGGCAGCTTGAAATGTGGCAAGCCGCCAAAATCCGAGGCGTCGAGCTACCCGCCATACCAGCGAGGTTGGAATACGGGGGCAGCACTAAAAACGGTAAAAAACTCGTGCAAACTCACCCAGCAGCCCAGTGTATTCGCTGCCACCAGATTGACAAAAAACCAGTCGCAGCGGCAATCGGCCCTAGTCTTACAAAAATAGGTAAGGCCCGCGACCGCTCCCATCTCGTTGAATCCCTGCTGCAGCCGAGCAAACATCTTTCCGACGGTTTCGGCACGGTGGTATTGGAGGCAAAATCAGGTGAGAAAATATCCGGTGTCCTTCAGAAAAAAGATGCCAAGCAGTGGGTGATTGCTCTCCCCGATGCCACCCGAAAGAAAGTGCCGGTAGGCGAGATTAAATCCCACACCTTCATTTCCGCCATGCCACCGATGGGAGCTCTTTTAAAAGAAAATGAGATTCGCGATATCATCAGTTACCTGGCGACTCTTAAATAATGGTCAGTGATAATCCTTGCAGTTTCCGCATTCCCCCCTACGGAGCGGGTATGTCATTCCAGTCACTCGGGCTCCACACGCGTATTCAGCAGGCAGTTGATGATGCGGATTACACCACGCCTACACCCGTTCAGGCGAAAACCATCCCGCACATTCTGAACGGGCGTGATCTGATTGGTCTGGCGCAGACGGGCACGGGAAAGACTGCCGCATTCACCCTGCCGTTGCTTTCCGAGCTCTGTCAGAAAAGTCACGATCAAGAGAGCCGGGGCGCGCGTGTGCTGATCATCGCACCCACGCGCGAGCTGGTCATGCAGATCAACGAAAGCATCCGCACCTACGGAAAATACACCAACCTACGCACCGTCGTCGTCATTGGTGGGGCGAGTGAGAAACATCAGATCGAAAAGCTCGAGAGCAACGTGGATGTCGTCATCGCAACTCCGGGCCGACTAATGGCGTTGATGGAGGCAGGGCACGCCACTTTCGGGAAACTGACCCATCTGGTTCTGGATGAGGCGGACCGGATGTTGGATATGGGGTTCATGCCGGACATTGAGAAAATCACCGCCAGCCTGCCCAAGCGCAGACAGAGCCTGCTGTTCTCGGCAACACTGCCGGATCAAGTCGAGCGATTGGCAAAAAAAGCCCTCAAGGACCCAGTGACCATCGAAGTGGGCGATCGCAGTAACCCGGCAGAAACCGTCGAGCAGCTGCTCTACCCGGTGGAACAGCACTTGAAGGCAAAGCTGCTCATCAAGCTGCTCGATGACCACCAACTATTTTCCGTCATTGCCTTTGTCAAAACCCGTGAGGACGCCGACGCCTTGGCAAAGATACTCTACAATGTCGATATCGCCGCCGATGCCATCCACGGCGACTGCTCACAAAATCACCGCTTGCGCACGCTGAAGAATTTTAAGGCGCATAAGCTACGGGTCTTGGTCGCCACCGACATCGCCGCACGCGGACTTGACATCCAAGACGTCACCCACGTGATCAATTTTGATTTCCCAAGGCAAAATGACGACTACATCCACCGCATCGGCCGAACGGGCAGGGCAGGGAACGAAGGCTGCGCAATCACTTTTCTAACATCAAACGATGGCGAACGACTCAAAAAGCTGGAGCGCCACATCGGCAAGACGCTAAAGAAAAAATTCGTCGACGGCTTCAACTACAACAAACCCGCTCCCGAACCGGAAAAAGGCAAACGGTCCGACACCAGAAAACCCCGCCGCCACTCGGGGGATCGGTTTGAGAAATCGGGCAGGTCAAAACCAAAACCGAAGCCTAACAAACGCAGGCGCCGGTAGGGTCGCCTCGCCGAGGCGACCGTTCTAACATGGCGGTCAGCTCGGCGAGCTGACCCTACCCAAACGAAAAATCCCACGCCCCGTGTGACCGGGGAGTGGGGTTGGAAGGATGGTTGGTTTTCCCTTTCCTCTGCCGGGGCCGGGTTACTTGCGGCGACGGCGTCCAGAAAGCCAATCCACAATCCACGGACCCCGCTCTTATGCTAGGCATTGAAGGGGTTCTTTGTCTTCAATCCCGTGTGGTTGAAATCTTTCTCGTTTCTAGTTGCCACCACCAGCGAGTGCCGAAGAGCGGTTGCTGCAATTTGGCTGTCAAGGCTTGGAAGACGGATGCCTCTGCGCTCAGACTTCGCCTGCAACTGTCCCCAGATGGTGGCTACCGAGGTATTATAATTCAAAACACGGCCTTGCATCCGGGCAATGAGCACCGTGAGCCACGTCTGAAACGCTCTCTTACGTCTTCCATCAGCTAAACGATCAATTCCGTATTTGAGTTCTCCGATCGTCACGGTAGAGACGTAGAGTGATGCCTCATGCTCCCTCATCCAAGCAATAACTTGAGAATTAGGCTCCTTCTTCAAGATTTCACTCCACACATTCGTATCTACTAAATAGGCAGTCATGCTAGTCTTCGATGAGTGGGATAGTTGGCAAGTCGCGGGCACGATCCGGAATATCCAGCTCTCCTGGGGCACTGAGTAAGAGGTCGACCAATCCTGAATTAGGAGGGCTAGAAATTCGCCTCAGCAGAATGGTGTCGTTATCCTCGATAAATATTTCAAAATCGTCCCCTGGGCATAGTTTGAGGCGATCCCTCACAGATGCAGGTAGGACGAGTTGCCCTTTTTGGGATAATATCGTGGTCATGAAGTAAGAATATCTTACTTTTTGATATGCGTCAAGATTTCTTCCTATCGGGCAACACGCACCAAGCCATGTGGTACCATTGCTAGTATCTAGCCCCAGAGTGAATCCATATCCCTCTCTGCGGCTCTGCGCGAGGTTTCCACCTCAGCATCTTCAAACTTCAAACTGCCCGAAGGGCGCAAAAAAACCCCACGCCCCGTGTGACCGGAGAGTGGGGTTGGAATGTTGGTTGGTTTTCCGAGGCCGGGTTACTTGCGGCGGCGGAGGATCAGGGCAAGTCCACCGAGGCCGAGCAGGGCGGTGGTGGTGGGCTCGGGGACAACCGTGGGAGCGGCGTTCTTGTAGGTGTGGAAAGCGTCCAAGCTGTCTTCAAGACCCCATTTCCATGCGAGGTAGCCTTCTATTGTTTCGCGCTCTGAGTCTGTTACACCACCTACCACCACAATGATCTCACCATATTTTTTTCCAGTTAATGGCGTGGCCACCCCAGCGTTAATTCGGGAATTTATGTAAAGCTCGTCCCAAGCAAAGTTACCAGCACTTGCCACAGTTGTTCCTGCTATTCCGTCTTTGTAGCTGATATGGTTTGTACCATCGTACACTGAACTGAAGACATAAGGTGTGCCCACTGTTGGTGAAGAAATCACTGATTTCGCACCTCCTCTATAACCAGTGGTACCTTGATAATCAAACATTGCGTGGGCGGCGCTGGAATAGTCTTGCCCACCCGTGTCAGATCCATATACCGTGACACTTGCGCCAAGCTGGGTCATGTCCAACACCTCAAAAACAGCAGTTTGCTCACCTGTATATTCACCTGCACCTCTGGTTGCTTTCATCCAATCACCGGCTGCATTTATTGCATTTAGACCACCGATCGTATTTGCACCAGTAGTAGGTTGGAATGCTCCGTCTCCCTGCGTGAGATGATTTCCATTGCCACTCTTATCCCCCCACTGACTTACTGATCCAGCCGAATCTGTAATAGTAGAAGCGTCAGCGGCATCAAACCACATGTCCGTTGTCATGTCGCCGGGTGTCCACAGCGCCGCGTTGGCTGGGGTGGTCGCTAAGGCGAGGGATCCCATCGCCGCCGCGAGTGGCAGGATTGTTTTCATTTTTTGATTAATTTTCATATTTCTTATTTGGGTAGTTAGTTCTTTTTTGTTGGTTTTTCGCGACTCACCGGATCGATCCACCGTGGATAAACCGGAGTTAATCGTGACTTGGCACGCATCTTGCCCCCCCCCAGACGAATTTGTCGATTTTTATTCATTTGCCAACCACCCCCTTTTGACAGATGGTTTACCGCGATCATGGATATCCGATTTCTTTCCCACGCCGAACAGCTCGCGGAGCACTTGCATTCTGAGATTCTGAGGGGCAAGTGGAGTGGCAGTATGCCGGGCATCCTGCGTCTGAAGGACGAGTTGGGCGTCAACCGCAACACAATCGAGGCCGCGCTGAAGCTGGTCGAGAAGAAGGGGGCGCTGAAGAATATGGGGACCGGCCGTCGCCGCAAGATCGTGCTGCCGGAGGATCATGCCCCGCCTGCGTTGCGGGTGGCGGTGCTCTTTTACGATAAAGGCGACGAAGCACACGATTTGTTCACCCGGTTCCAGAACAAGCTGAAGGCGGCGGGGCACACGGTCGTGCACGCTCCGAAGAACCTGACGGACCTCGGCGGGAATACGCGCCGACTGGCCCGCATGGTCAAGGAAACCGAGGCGGACGCCTGGGTGGTGGCTGGCGGTTCAGGGGAAGTCCTTCAATGGTTCGAGCAAGGGCAGATTCCGGTCTTCGCGCTGTACGGTGCGTTCGGCAGATTGAGAATCGCGGGCATCACGGCGAACAAGGTGCCCGCGATTGTGGCCGCAACGCGTCGGCTGATCGCTCTCGGGCACCGACGGATTGTGATGCTGGAGAGTCGAGCCACCCTGTCGACTCCCGGGACCGACGGCGTTGTCTTTCTCGATGAATTGGCCGCCCACGGTATCGAGACGGGCAACTACAACATGCCGGGATGGGAGGGCGGATTCGACGGGCTCTACCGATGCCTCGAATCGCTGTTTTCCCACACTCCACCCACCGCGATTTTCCTCTTCAGCGCGGCGGAATACTTCGCCACGACTCAATTCCTGCTCAACCGGGGTCTGCGGGTGCCGCAGGATGTTTCCCTGATCTGCTGCGACGTGGCCCCGTATTTCAAGCGCTACCAGCCGACGATCTCACATGTCCGCTGGAACGACCAACTCATGGTGAACCGGATCGGGCGCTGGGCGAAAAACATCAGTCTCGGCAAGGAAGACACCCGCCAGACGAGGATCGACGCTGAGTTTGTCGAGGCCGGGACGATCGGCGTGGCGCCGAAATAGAGGGGAAGGAATATCGACCACCTACGCTCTGCTACTGCGGGACTATGTCACGACCTGGCCCTGGGCGATTGCAGACGGGTATTCTTTTCTTGTCCGAGCCCGTAACTCGTTTATTATGTTCACGTGATCACTGATAAACTCAAAACACGGATAAAAAGTCTTTCTGAAGAGGATCGACGTGATCTTTCAGCCTATCTGGTTAAGTTGCAACTTGAGAATGACGATGATTATTGGGCAACTCTGAGGGAACGAACCGAGTCGTATGGCCCTGCTAGCTGTGTGGACGTAGATTCTCTCTGATGGTTATATGGCTATTGAGTATCGAGTTCTCATTGATCTGGCATGTCTTGATCAGTTGCCCCAAAAAGCGGACGTAGACGGGATAACGGGGAATCTTATTTAATCGAATCCAAGTTAAACGAAATTAAATCATTTCTTATTTGATTAAACTCGATTTCGATGTAATTAGAGTTATTCTTATTTCACTGAATGGTGATTCGATGTAATAAGCCGCTTTTGCGGCAAGCATTGCTAACTTACCTGAACACCCCATGAATCCTGACGATTTTGTAATCGAGTTGCGGTCTTACTGCCGGAGGCAACCTGAGGGTTACCACGCCTTCAGCCCGCCGACGTTACCTCCGGAATTACCGATCGACTGGGATCTTGCCAATCTTCTCTCTGAGGCGGATCGAGCTGTTGCTGAACTCAGTGGCGCTGGCAGATTACTGCCTAATCCGCACCTTCTGATTCGACCCTATCTCCGCCGCGAGGCAGTGCTGAGTTCAAGAATTGAGGATACCCATGCAGAGGTGGATGAGCTGTTGCTTCTGGAAGTGGATCCTAGCGAAACGCCAGCCCGTCCCTCCATCGTGGAAGTCTTGAACCACGTCCGCGCACTCGAGTCAGGGCTTGCCCGACTTGAAGAGCTCCCTATTTCCACGCGCTTGATTACTGACTTACATGCCATGTTATTGTCAGACGTGAGAGGTGGACATAACTCGAAAACACCGGGGGAATTCCGCCGCAGTCAGAACTGGATCGGCCCGGCTGGATCTACTCTACATACAGCCACGTTTGTGCCGCCTCCGTATCATGAGCTCGCGAGCCATCTGTCAGCATGGGAAAACTATCTACACTCAGACTCCAGTGAGCCGGTTCTGGTGAAGGCGGCATTATTGCACTATCAATTTGAAGCGATACATCCTTTTCTGGATGGCAATGGCAGAATCGGGCGCTTGCTCATTACGCTGTTCCTTTGTGAGCAGAACGTGCTCTCCGAACCCTTGCTCTACCTATCCAGTTACTTCGAGAAATTCCGCGATGAATACTACCAGCACCTGCTGTCTGTCTCAACCCAGGGAACATGGAAGGAATGGCTCACGTATTTCCTAACAGGTGTTCGCGATACTGCTGCAGAAGCACTGGATGACACGCACCGACTGATGGATCTATATCAGAAATATCGTACGCTGATGGATCAGGAAAAGCGTGTGCCTGGCGCGGCAGCAAGTACACTGGACGCCCTGTTCGCTGCTCCCATGCTCTCCATCGCGCAGCACTCGGAACGCTCAGGAATGAGCTACGCAAACGTGGCCAAAGCCGTGGAATTCTGGGTGAAACATGGCCTGCTCACAGAGGTTACCATGAAACAACGCTACCGTATCTTTACCGCCCCCGCTATCATGGATGCCACCCGCCCACGCCCGCTGGCTTGATTAAGGAGCTAACCCTCGACGATGGAGGTCTCCTCGTCGGTCGGATTGGTGAAGTCGATGGTGCGCACTCCAAATAAAAAAACCCGCCGTGCTCGGAAGCAGGGCGGGTTTTGAAATGTTAGGTAAGAGCTTGGAAAGCTCTTCTACGTTACGCGCCGATGTTGAAGCGGGCGTAGCGGCGGATGGTGAGGGTGTCACCGATCTCTTTGCCGACGGCTGCGATGTGCTGCTTGACGCTTGTTTTGTCGTCCTTGACGAACGCTTGGTCGATGAGGCAGGACTCGGAGAAGAACTTATTGATTTTACCGATGAGAATCTTGTCGATGATCTCGGCAGGCTTGCCTTCGGCTTCGAGTTGCTTGCGGTTGATCTCGTTCTCTTCCTCGATGGTAGAGGCATCGAGATCGTCGCGGGTCAGGCCAGCCGGGTTAAGTGCGGCGATGTGCAGGCAGATGTCGCGTGCTAGGCCTTGGAAGGCCTCGTTCGCGGCGGTGTCTGCATTTTCAGCACCGAGCTCAAGCAGAACGCCTACTTTGCCACCCATGTGGATGTAGGAGGCGATAGAGCCATTGCCGTCGAGGTTGTAGCGAGTGACCTGCTTCACCTTGATGACCTCACCAAGCTCGGAGAACTTGGCACCGAGCGCGTCTTGCACGGTGCCGTCTTGGAAAGAAAGTGCGGTGGCGGCCTCGGCGTCCGAGGCATCGGATGCGGAGATGGTGCTGGTGATGTCGGAGACAAATGCGCCGAAGCCTTCGTTTTTAGCAACGAAGTCGGTCTCGCAGTTGACTTCAACAAGCACGCCAGTGTCGCCAGAATCGGAAACGTTGGCGGCGATCAGGCCCTCGGACGTCTCGCGGTCGGCGCGACCAGCAGACTTAACGATACCTTTTTCACGGAGGATTTTAACAGCGGCGTCGAGGTCACCATCGGTTTCGGTGAGGGCTTTTTTACAAGCCATCATGCCGGCGTTGGTGATTTTGCGGAGCTCTTGAACAGCAGATGCGGTGATCATTTTAAGTAATGGTTATGAGTTAATGGGTAAAAAGAAGTGTGGTAAAAAGGAAAAGCGGCGGCTGGAACCGCCGCTTCTCGGATTAAAAGTTAGTCCTTAGCTACGACGATGGAGTCGACGAGGTTCTGCAGAAGCAGACGGATTGAACGGGTTGCGTCGTCGTTGCCTGGGATTGGGTAGTCGACTACTGATGGGTCGGCATTGGTATCGACGATGGCGATGACTGGGATGTTCAGGCGGCGTGCTTCGGCAACGGCGATGGTCTCACGTGCGGAGTCGACGATGACCATGGCGGCAGGGAGCTTGTCCATGTCGCGAACACCACGGAGGTTACGCAGAAGTTTGTCACGCTCACGACCGAGGGCGGAGAGTTCTTTTTTGGACATTTTCTTGAAGTCGGGTGACTTCTCGATGTCCTCGAGGAATTTGAGGCGTTCAACAGAACGGCGAATGGTGGCGAGGTTGGTGAGTGTGCCACCGAGCCAGCGGTGATTGACGTAGTATTGGCCGATTGCTTCAGCAGCTTCAGCAACTGCATCCTGTGCTTGGCGCTTACAGCCTACGAAGAGGATTTTTTTGCCTTTGGAAGAAAGTTCACCGAGGAAGTCGGATGCTTTGTCGAGGCACTTGACAGTTTCCTCGAGATTGATGATGTAAATGCCACCTTTGTCCTTCATAAGGAAAGGTTTCATTTTTGGGTTCCACTTGCGAGTTTGGTGTCCGTAGTGGACTCCAGCATCGACCATTTCGTTGATTAGTTCGTTGACCATTTTGTAGTAGTTGTCCGCCCTTAAATCAGGGTGGCTCTGGGTGTGTGGGAAATCCGTCGCAGCTTAGCTAAGTCCTTCAATTTCCCGTAGTTGAATAGGCGACGTGCCAAAGGCTGGCGGCTTCCTAGGCGATACGCCTCAATTTGACAAGGAGTTTTTGCTGCAATGAGGAAAAATCCAATCTTAAGCTAAGCATTCTGGCTTACTCGACCGTGCATGGAACGAGAATACCGTCCTTCATGCCGTGGATTTTCTTTTTATCGGCTGGGACAATCGTTGCAAGGCAGCCACCGAAGGAGGTTTTCCCAGCGTCGTTGGTAAAGAAGTAAGGGCAGAGGCGAGCGCGGCCATGCATGATGCGTTCCTCGCCAGTATTGGGGTCAAAGTAAGGATGCTCGATGATTTTCCCCGCGTGATACTCCTGCATCATCCGCGGTTGGGTATCGAAGGCGTCCACGGCTTCCTCGATGCGCTTGCGCCATTCGTTTCTGGGCATGTCGTGACCGATGTAGACGCCGCGTGACCCCCAGGCGAGTTCCGAGAAACCGCTGATTTTAAGAACAAGTCGGCGTTGGGTTTGGGAGAAATTGGCAACCTCGTCCCACGAGTGAACTCCAAGCTGTGGGATGGCGGCGTGGGGTGGTAGCGGGTGTGGATCGACCGCCCATCCGAAGGGAATGATTTTGCGTAGTCTTTGTAGGTGGTTGCTGCGTAGTTCCTTTTCCCAGATGCCACGCATGGAGGGCGACCACAGAAGTGCCAACCAGAGTTTTTCCTCAAGGTGAGGTTTGCAAGGGGAAGTGAGCAGAGGGGATGATGCCAGCTTGCGTGCGCAGGGGATATTTTCCCAATCAAACCACTCAAAAAACCGATATGCTGGGCTGTTGCTGAGTTGATCGGAATCGGCCTCCTCGGCAGCTGTCACCGCAATGCTATCGCACTGTTCTGCGAGCCATTCCATCTCAGGTCGGTAGTCGGCGGACTCCTCGCTGACGAGAATATTGCCACCACCAGTGGCGGCAGGCATCAGTGATTGGAAGCCATCACGAATACCGTCGTCGCCGCCTAGCACGTCAAAACCGTGCTGGGAATAGAAGCGTGAGAGCCACAGAGTGATACCCATGCCGCCCGGTACGGAGTCGAGCTCGGTGAGGGCAAAAGATTCTACTTTGTCATCGCCGGTGAGGATGAGGTCGGGACGGATGACACGCGGCATGGCATCGCGCAGCTTGGTGGACTTCTGAGTGTCTGTAATCCAATGTGGCTTATCGGCATCTAACAATTTGCATATCCACGATGGTAGTTTGCCCTTCGCGCTGCGCTGGTAGATATTATCGGATGCGCGTTGGAACTGTGCGAGTGGATGGCCGATCTGAGTTAGCTTGCGCGCGGTGGATTTCTTAAGCGTGAGCGGCTTGGGTGAAAAAAGCCATCCGCCACCATGCCGAAGCTTAGAGTCAGGGAGTGCGTCTGTGATAGTTTCGAGTCTCACAATGTGAAAATAATGATAGAACGATACTACGAAACCGTTTTTGGTTACAGAGACAGGAAATTTTCAAGTATTTTCATGCCGTCTTCTGTTAAAATGCTCTCTGGGTGAAACTGGACGCCGTGGATAGGGAATTCCTTGTGCATGAGCCCCATGATGGTGCCGTTTTCGGTTTCGGCCGTAATCTCTAAACATTCAGGCAGGTTGTCGCGCTTGACGATGAGTGAGTGATAGCGTGTTGCGGTAAATGGATTCGTGAGGCCCTTAAACACGCTTTTACCTGTGTGCATCACGGGGGAGGTTTTACCGTGCATGAGTTTTTCAGCACGGATGACTTCACCGCCGAAGACTTGCCCGATGGATTGGTGACCGAGGCAGACTCCGAGGATGGGTGTGGTTTCGCCAAACTCACGGATTACATCACAACTGATGCCGGCCTCGTTCGGTGTGCAGGGACCCGGAGAGATGCAGATTTTTTCTGGAGCTAGCTCGCGGATTTCATCGAGGCTCATGGCATCATTGCGCACCACCTTCATTTGCGTGCCAAGCTCGCCGAAGTATTGGACGAGGTTGTAGGTGAAGGAATCGTAGTTATCGATAACGAGGAGCATGGTATCAGGGGACAGGGGTCAGGAATCGGGAGTCAGGGTTTTTCCCAGACCTATGGTCTTTGTCAGACCTATGGTCTTTGTCAGACCTATGGTCTTAGCTAAACCGATGGCGCGGCGGAGGGCCATGGATTTATTGACGGTTTCTTCGTATTCGTAGGTTGGGTTGCTGTCGGCGACAACACCGGCACCCGCTTGGACGTAGGCTTTTCCATCTTTGAGAAGGCAAGTTCTCAGAGTGATGCATGAGTCGTGGTTTCCATCCCAGCTGAAGTATCCGACGGCGCCGGCGTATGTGCAGCGCTTGCTATTTTCAATTTCGTTGATGATCTGCATGGCGCGGATCTTGGGTGCGCCACTGACGGTTCCTGCCGGAAATGTGGCGCGGAGCACGTCGTATGCGCTGTGTTCGTCATCAAGATCACCATGCACGTTGGACACGATGTGCATCACGTGGCTGTAGCGCTCGACGATCATGAAGTCGTCCACGGTCACGCTGCCGTGTTTGGAAATTCTGCCGACATCGTTGCGTGCAAGATCGACTAACATCAGATGCTCTGCGCACTCTTTTTCATCGGCTAACAGATCGGCGGCGAGAGCATCATCTTCTTCGGGAGTTTTGCCTCTCCAGCGAGTTCCCGCGATTGGGCGGATATCGATTCTTCCGTCAATTGCCCTTACGTGAACCTCTGGGGAGCTACCGACGAGCGAAAAGCCGTCAAGCTCCATGATAAACATGTAGGGTGATGGATTTACATGCCGTAATGCACGGTAGAGATCCACGGAGCTACCTGAAAAATCGACCTCGAACCGTTGGCTAGGAACGATTTGGAATGCATCACCTGCGGCGATATATTCCTTGGCTTTAAGCACCATTGCCTCGTATTCCTCTTGGGTCGTGTTGCTGGCAGCCTCTGGAGTATCAAATTCTGCTAGACCATTGAGTGGTGGGATGTGCAGTGGCTCGTCGAGCTGATCGATCAGCGCTTCAATACGCTGTGTGGCGTCTGTGTAGGCTGTTTCGGGGGATTCAAATTCATCGACAAATGCATTGGCCACAACGATGAGTCGGTGAAGCCGGTGGTCAAATATAAGTAGTGTGTCCGCGATGACGAACAACGCGTCTGGTAAGCCGAGCTCGTCTTTGGCGGGTTTTTTAATAGTTGGCTCAAATTGCCTAACAGAATCATATGCAAGGTAGCCAACAGCCCCTCCGTAGAATGGTGGTGCATTTCCGTGAGTGACGGGTTGGTATTTATCCATCAGCCGTTCGAGCTCTGCGAGTACATCGCGTTCTGCAGTCCATGTTCTTGTTTCTGCTCGGTCTGAATAGGTAATTTCTTGGCCATTCGCCTTGATTGTGGCGCGTGGGTTACTGCCAAGGATCGAGTATCTTCCGTTGTCGCCAGTGATCTCTGCACTTTCGAAAAGAAACGCCTCACCGTTGCCGCTGATTTTCATGTAGGCGGAGAGTGGGGTCTCAAAATCTGCTGCTAGTTGTGCGTATACGGGCACCACATTTCCGCGCTGCGCGAGATCGCGGAACGCATCGGGTGATGGACTGACTGGTTGTGGGCTCAACGCTGTGGAGCATGGCGACATTTTCGCGACACGCAATACGAAAGAGGGGGAAACCCCGACAGTGCAAAAGAATCCTATTGGCAAATGCCTGCAAAAAAGAGAAATGTCTTACTGACGTGTTCGGTCCAGTAGGGCCATGTGTGTTCTCCTGGAGGTTCCTCGTAATCGAAATCGATACCCTGATTTTTTAACTCCTTGGCAAGTGTTCTGTTGTGTTCGATGAGAGGATCATCTTTACCGCAGTCGAAACGGAACGGCGGTAGCGTGGATCGGTTCTTTAGTATTGTCTCAAGCACACTTTGTTCTGAGTTATTGTCAGTGATGTAGCTCTCCAAGTCCTCTTCGACGAATTCGCTCATTTGCGCGAGATTAGTGATGGATGAATGCCCGGTGAAAGCGCTGAAGCGACCCGCATGTTTTGCGCCTAATCTCATTGCGCCGTATCCGCCCATAGAGAGTCCGGAAATGAAATGTGGAGCGTCGAGAGCGTTTCCAGTCACCTCGCTAACAGCTTTTGGGACATCATCGACAATCCATTGCTCAAATTTTTTTTCTGAATGGTTTAGATAGCCGCTGCCGTCGCCCCATAATCCGTCTGAGGGCATCGCCAGGATCATTGGTGGGATGGTGCCATCATCAATCATTGATTGGAGTGTGACATGTGCTTGTCCCTGCATCGCCCAGCTCCAGTGTGATCCGTAAACGCCATGTAGAAGGATGATCACGGGTAATGGTTCTGAGACGATCGATGGTGATGGTGAGTAGATCGTGATGTCACCTCGTCCAGCCAATGCGTTTGATTTGACGGTAACAAACTGAAGGTTGCCCTGCGATGGAGTGGCAACGATTGGCGCGGCTTCAAGCGTGCGGAATTGAGATTCAGGTGATTCAGGCATGGCTCAATCAAAGACAATGACACCTTTGGCGTTGCGACCTGCTAGCATGTCGTCGATGGCCAGTTTAAGGTTATTGATGTTGTATGTGCGGGTGACGAGTTCATCGAGCTTAAGTGCCCCTTGTTGATAGAGCTCGAGTAGTTTGGGGAAGTCCTGTTCTGGTTTGGATTTTCCATAGAGTGGGTTGATGTAGATCTTGTCCCACTCAAAGAGGTTCATATCCATCTCAATGGTTTCCTCGATGCCGGAAACTTGGACTGCCATCCCCGCATTGCGAACCATGGCCAGCGGAGCCGCACCCAGTGCTGGGATGCCTGTGCATTCGAATGAATAGTCAGCGCCGCGACCGTCACAGATCTGTTTGACCTTTTCAGCAGCCACTAACAATCCTGTATCATCTGGTGATGCAAGCACCTGATGCGTGGCGCCGAATTGAGTTGCCATTTTGAGTCGTTGCTCATTGACGTCCACGGCGATAATTTTTTCTGCTCCAGATATGCGTGCACCTTGGATGACATTCAGCCCAACCCCTCCCGTTCCTAGCACAACCGCACTGCTGCCGGGTTCAATACCTGCTGCATTGACAGCGGAGCCGTAGCCGGTCATCACGCCACATCCTATGATACAGGCGGAAGGAAAGGGGATATCGACGTCAGTGGGAATGGGGATGACTGCTTCCTGCCGCACCACGGTGTGGCTGCTGAGAGTGCCGATGTTGAATGACCTCTTAATAGGCTCACCATTCCAGAGAGTTGCATTCGCGTGTGCCATGCCGTGATCGGGATCAGCACCTGTGACGGGTGAGTTTTTTTCACAAATACTCAAATTGCCACGTTCGCATTGGTAACAGGTCTTGCAGGGGATTGCCCAGTTGAGCAGGACGCGGTCGCCCACCGATACCTTGGTTACGCCATCGCCAACTGCCTCGACCACGCCAGCACCCTCGTGCCCAAGGATGAATTGTTTTCCCCAAGTGAGTGAGTCGTAGTCGGTATGGCAGATACCTGAAGCCTTGATGGCGACCATAACCTCGCCCGCATGCGGTGGGTTGACCTCGATTTGCTCGATGGTGAAGGAGCCTTTCCCATCTGACACAGCAGCTATTTTCATTGATCCAGAGTCACGGTGAGATTTTTAAATCCGAGCGCTCGTTCGTAATCGACTTCCTTCTCAATACTTCTCTCTGCGGATAGCTGGGTGATCGATTTTAGTTTGCTGAGTTTTTTAAGAAGTGAGCGGATGATGAGCCGCGCGTGGATCGCACCCAGGCAATTGTGTGTTCCATTTCCAAAAGCGATGTGTGGATTGGGTTTGCGGTCGAGTCGGACTTCCTCGGGTGAGTCGAAGACAGTTTCATCGAAATTAGCGGACGCCCAGTTGAGAGCCACACGTGAATCAGCCTCGACTTGGACGCCATGGACGTCAGTTGCTACTGGGCATACTCGGCCAATCTGAGTGATGGGCGAAATGTAGCGCATTAGTTCCTCGGTAGCTGTGATGACTAACTTGGGGTTTTCTCTGAGTGCTACCAATGCCTCTGGGTGCTCAGACAGGTAGGCAATGGTGGAGCTGATCGAGTGGATAACGGTATCCCTGCCACCGGCAAAGGTGAGGTTGGCAAAGCCGAGCATCTGGTCACGGGTGAGAGGCTGACCTTGGTATTCCGCTTTGGTTAAGGCACTAAAAAAATCGTCACCTGGGTTCTGCTCCGCTTGATCGAGCTGCTCGTGCAGGTAGTTGTCTAGCGCCTTACCTTTTTGTGAATCGTTGCTGTTGCCATCGCGGAACACATGCACGCCCCAGCCGACCCAGATATCCGCCTCATTTTCTGGCACATCCAGAAGATAGGTTAACGCACGCGACTGCAGTGGCAGGGCAAACTCAGAGACGATTTCGACCGAATCTTGCTGGACTCCCTGATCGACGAGCTCATCGATTAGGGCTTCGATTCTAGCGATGTATTCCTTCTGTAGTGGTCGGCGGAAAAACGGCTCTACGATAGCGCGGTATTCTTTGTGTTCAGGCGGGTTTGTTTCAATTGGTAATTGGCGGACGCTACGGGCGTCTTCCTCTGAGGGGATGGGCACACGAAATGGGGCGTCACTGCTGAAAGTCTCGTGGTCTCGTGCAGCAGTCCGCACACCTTTGTGGCCTAGGATAAGGGCTAATTTCTCTCCTGCCACCTCAGTCTCCATGGCCCCATTTTCTTGGCGCGCTTTTTTAAATGGATCGTGATAGGGGCATGATGGCGTCTCCATGGTGTAGGTTATTAAATGGTTAGAGTTCCACGACCTCAACGACCAATCCGTCGAGCTCATCGGTAAGTTCGATTTGGCAGCTTAGTCGACTATTGTCATCTGCTCCGTCTTCTAGATCGAGGATATCTTTCTCAGTATCGTTCTGTGGCCCTACCTTTTCCTTCCATTCATCAGTCACACGCACATGGCAAGTAGCACATGAGCAGACACCACCGCAGATGGCATCGATGCCGGTAATTCCGTAATCGGTAGCCACTTCCATGAGTGTGCCGTCGGCGTTATCGATTGTGGTTTTTTCTCCGTCGGGGGTAATAAATGTAACTTTAGGCATAATGAGTTTTAGCTGGTGACTCTATTTGTATGAATCCCTCGACGCTTGGCAATAACAACAAACAAAAATGGTGGGTTTTTTGTAATCTATCCGGTCTCCGGCATGAAGGTGGGCATGATGATGCCGGTGGGTGTTGGTGCTTTCCCAAGAACTTGAGAAACGTGCAGCTCAAGATTGCGGGCACCTAGGTGATAGAGTGCGGCCACAAGATACTTCTGGTTAGCGGGCACCAAAAAAACCGGTCGGGCGTCGGGATTGGCGTGGTGGTGCGCACAGATGAGGGCTAAAGCATCTTGCCACGTACTGAAAACACCGGGGCCTAACATGCTGCTAGCGGGGTGATTTACAGCATTCAGAAAACCTATGATCTCTCCATCCTTTTCGATGACAAGGCAGCGCCAAATACCTCGTTTGTTTTCAATGAAATACTGGTAGTCCTTTTCCCGCCGAATACCGCAGAGTTTCATTTCTAGATCTGCCATGGCGGTGGCGTCGTCTGTTGTCGCCTGTCTAATCCCTAGAGCTTGTGCAGGGAGGTTATCGACACGCAACGACTCAGAAAACTGCATGTCCTGATAGAGGCCCTGCGGGGTGAACCCCGCTTTGGTGTAAAGCGAATAAGAATCCAGATTCATTGCGCTTGATATCAGTCGGACAGGTTTTCCCTCAGCGTGATCAATGACGTTGGAAAGTAGTTTGCGAGCCACGCCATGTCCCGCGGCCTCAGGGTGTGTGTTCATGATGCCGAGCGAGACATGTGTTTCCCGTGGATGATAAAAGCAGCTACCGATAAGCTGTCCGTCATCTTTCTCAGCGACGAGGCAGCAACTGGGATCGAGGTCTCCATAGACGTCAGTGAATAACCGGCACGCTAGGGGAGTAGATGGATCAAAAATTGTGTGACTACGATTTTTTTCGTACCAAGAATTTGTGCTCTGGTGGATGAGTTGTGCTACCGAATCGTGTTCATCGGGTGAGGCTGACCGGATTCTCATACCAGGCAGTCTAGCGAATCGAAAGGATTCGGCAAGATGTGATCGCATTTACACGATGTGCCTTTTGGCGAAGGTATGCACTGATCAGCTTCTATGCTGTTTCTCAAAGTGCTTTGCTGTTGGCTCATCAGGGACGGCGAAGTAGCAAATGATAATCCATGGAGTGAGTTTAGCGGTGTGTTGGCATCTGCATGTCTTTCGTTTTAGGGTAAGTGACAGGTCATTTTTTTTACTAACACATCACCCTGTCAGTGTCTCACCCTCTGGGGTTCATTGCCTGTTTTGAGTATCCTGCTTCCTCATCCTGCCTGGGGATGTATCATTTCAGCGTTTACTAACAACCTTCCGTCATCCACTATCCACCACACATGTCAGAAGACCACAAACGACAACTCGAATCCCAGCTCTGGAACATCGCCAACGACTTACGTGGCAACATGGATGCCGCTGGATTCCGTGACTACATCCTCGGATTCATTTTCTACAAATAGTCACGATGAGGGACAATGTGCAGACCCCAACAGAATGAATCTTCATGAAATATACCTTGCAGATATAAATCTCGAAGGAGCAAATCTCGAAAGGACAGGTTTCACAAATACCAGTCTCAAAGAAGCAAATTAACCCTGCAATAAAAAGCGATACTCAAGCAATAGGAGAAGTCGGGGGCGAACCATCTCGTAACGAGGGTGGAGGCTCTAATCATAACGCTGGGACAAGAGAGGGGCAAGGAATCCAAGGGAATCGTTCAAGATCTGAAGCCTTGGCAGGTGAAGTTCCGTTGAGGAGAGAAGATTCTCGATCAAGTGAAAGAAGCTACAAGGCAATGACAGTTTAATTAGCGTTCCGATGAGGAGCTATCTTTGAGTTTGACCATGTCTGTCATTCTGCGGACTTCGTCGATATTTGACCCCATTAAACCAACCTTGAACCCAGCATCTTTTACGCAAGTAGTTGCTTTCTGGGATATGATGAGTAAAAAAATCGTAGTCATCACAGGGATTAACATTACGATGCACAGTGAAACTGGGGAGTCCTCCCCCGGACTTTGCGGCCATGTGTAGATGTAATAAATTTGAAACGGCACAATAATAAGTAAGACAAACGGAAAAGCGGCGGACAGAAAGGTTAGCGGAAAACACCAGAAAAAGGATTATGAAAAAGCAGAACAATAAATCGGAAGAAAACACACCTTCATTAAAAGATATAGTGGCCTCAGATCTTACATCAAATAGAGAGGACGGGGAACGATTTGCAGAAGCCTGCCGACAAAGCCAACGGGAGCAAAGCCTGTCCCCAGCAGACCGTCTCCCCGAGGAGGTGTTTCAGGAACAGGAGCGGAAAGAGCAGCAGCAAGCCGAGGAGCAAGACCAAGAAGAGCAGACAGAAGGTAAGAAGCTAGTGATGTTACAGCCCATTCTTCGCGCACTACCAGAAGAGTCGCCCCAAGAGTTCGCTAAGAGGGCGATGGAGGGGCTGAGGCAGTCACTAAACAGGGAGCCAGCTATCTCAGACCAACTGGAGTCAGACGAACCAGATCCACCTTTAAGCGAGGAGTAGGAAGACCCCAAGGATTAGGTCAGCACCCTCACCGTAGACTCACAGCCCTCCCGCTCTGCTTATGCATTTATCTCTATCGATAGTAATCGGCAGAGGACAGTTCCTTTCGGGATACTCCTATGGTAGACTCTCATCTTGAAACTGTTGTGACCCTATGGAATACAGGATGAAAGCTATATAGTGCTTTCCATGCATGGGTGCTCACATGAGGCACACACCATTGCGCCAAACATGGTAGCGGCACCATCCTTCGTCTAGACTCCTGTGGAGCCTACCAGAGTCGCTTTTTAGCAAATGCACGGCCCGACCCAGATTTAAGATAAGTTTCGAACTCGGCCGCTTGTTTTCTACTTTCGAATGCGATGTAAGTGACAATGACTCAAGGGCGGTATTTGGCAGTGTGAGGCGATCCGCCTTCGTTATGTTTGATGAGGCGCGCCTTAAGATCCTCCGATAGCCCGATGTATGTCTGTTCCGGGTGCAATTCACTGCGGAGGAGGTAAACGTAAAACACGTGTAACGGGGTTTGATTGGGTTGTTGTCAAAGCCCTCCTTCGCCCTATGGGCTATGGCGGGCAGCCTTCGCCAAGAATCCGGCTTGCCAGCCGAAGCCTTGGCGAAGGTTGGTGGAGGCGGCGGGAGTCGAACCCGCGTCCTAGATATCTGCTGCTTAAGCGTCTACATGTTTAGCTGGACGATAGAGGTTTTGAGAGGGCAGTTGCTCGCCAGCGGCTTGGGTCCTCCGATTAACCTGTTTAGTCTTACCATTGACCCGGTCACCCGATCTTTGGCCAGTCCACTGGTGTGTCGCCTTCCCCCCTAGTGGACGTCAGGGAGATAGACGTCGCTGTCAATTAAGCAGCAAGTGCGAGCTCGTTAGAGTCTGCAATTAGTTTGTTTGAACGGCTTTTTAAAGAGGCCAACCGATCAACCTCTACATGCGACTTATGCTTTCAATATTCAGTCGAAACCATTACGCCCCCCTCAGTATAATTCTCCAAGGAGACATGCACACCATGTCCTTGATTGATAAATTTGCAAGGTAATTTAATAGCTGAGGCAGCTTGGTTGTGTATTCTTGGCTCATGAGCATCACTGTAAAAAAGCATTTACTCAAGCTATCGATTGTTTGTACCTTTTCGGTGAGCGCAGCTGAAAAGCCGAACATCATCTGGATTTTCTCCGATGATCATTCGTATCAGACGATTGGTGCCTATGGAGGTAGGCTGCAGCATCTCAACATGACACCTAATATCGATCGGTTGGCGAGTCAGGGGATGCGTTTTGACCGTTGTTATGTATCCAACTCGATCTGTGGTCCTGCGCGTGCTGTTTTACTGACGGGCAAACATAGTCATTTGAATGGGAAAAAGGATAATAAAGGTGGTTTCGATCACGATCAGATGAACTTTGCCAAGATACTTCAGAAGAATGGCTACCAGACGGCGATGATTGGGAAAATCCATCTTAACGGTGCGATGCAGGGATTTGATTACTGGGATGTGCTTCCGGGGCAGGGGAAATACAATAATCCAGATTTTATCTCGGCAGAGGGCAAAGAGAAAAATAAAGGATATGTCACCGATGTGATTACTGACAAAACGCTGAAGTGGCTGAGCGACCAGCGTGATCAATCGAAGCCATTCATGCTGATGATGCATCATAAGGCACCACATCGGAACTGGGCACCCGCCAAACGGCACATGGGGAAGTATGCTGATATTGAGATTCCCGAGCCGCCGACACTTTTTGACGATTATTCTGGTCGTGGCACTGCTGCTAAAATGCAGGACATGACGATTGATAAGACAATGCAGTTGAATGCGGACCTCAAGTGCGGAAAGTGGTATAAGAACAACAAGCAGTATGCGGCCCGTAATGCGTACTACGCGAAGCACAAGCCAACCGGTAAGGACTTAGTGAAGTGGAAATACCAGCTCTACATGAAGGATTACCTGCGCTGTATTTGGGCAGTGGATGAGAGTGTGGGACGGCTCATGAACTACCTTGATGAGACGGGATTGGCAAAAAACACCATCGTCATGTATTGTTCTGACCAAGGGTTTTACATGGGAGAGCATGGGTGGTTTGACAAGCGTTTCATGTATGAGGAGTCGTATCGCACGCCTTTACTTGTGCGATGGCCGGAGCATGTAAAACCTGGATCCGTGAACAAGGATCTGGTGCAGAATATTGATTTTGCTGAAACGTTTCTCGATCTAGCTGGGGTGAACTCACCGAAGGAAATGCAGGGCGAGAGCATCGTGCCGCTGATGAAGGGTAATACGCCAGCCGACTGGCGTAGCTCGCTTTACTATCACTACTACGAATACCCGGCTTTCTGGCATGCTGTTAGGCGACATGAAGGGGTGTCTGAAAAACGTTTTAAGCTCATCAGATTTTACGGCAAGGATGTGCCGAACGGTGAAGAGTGGGAATTTTTTGATCTAAAAAATGACCCGCAGGAAATGAAAAGCGAGTATTCAAATCCGGATTATGTGGATGAGGTGGAGCGCTTGAAAAAAGAGCTTCATCGACTGAGGGAGTATTACCAGGTGCCTGCTGGTGGCGACGCGTAATTACGATGAACTCCCAACTGAACGTTGCTATAACATGTTAGCGAGTGTCGATCGAGGTGGCTGTGATCATTTGCAATGATAACGAGGGGGCTTTGTATAAAACGGGCTTTTTATAAAAAATTGCGTGGAATTTATAGTGGCCTGAGGCTCAAGTTTTTCCATCGGACATTACATGACTTTCCTCCGTGGACTTGGAGTCCGAAAAACCCTTCACGGGTATCGTGCTTGGGATCGGTATCTAT